>JFJP01021636.1_pt1 | contig 65957 bp, 48 predicted proteins | sample 431651 | NCBI WGS metagenome assembly JFJP01 (sample SAMN02602958, study PRJNA72255) | Microbial mat metagenome, whole genome shotgun sequencing project. | biome: fresh water; feature: sink hole; material: water; isolation source: purple microbial (photo- and chemosynthetic) mats found in... | reverse complement strand
GGAGTCGATACTCATTTCGAATATCTGACGAAACCGATTTTAGCATTGTTTTTTTCATGCTTTAAAATACATCATGCAGATCCATATTTGGAAGTCTGCTTAATAGTAGGTCATTTACCTGAAACAACAGTCATTTTGAACCTAATTTCCGCAGTTGAACTTCCATTTCTCGGGTTACTTGCCTTGTATTATTGTAGTTATGGTCAGTTTTGCCATTCACCTATTGGTTGAAAGAGTGATTCTCACTTGTTTTGGTGGATGGCTACGTTGATTTTGGGCGTACCGGTGCCCCGAAGACAAACGGTACTCCGGCGTTGTCGAAGAAATGCAGAGCCTTCTCTTCGCTCGGTGCTGAAATACAGCACGCCTTCGGCCCCTTCTGCCCACTCACGCGAATACGCCCACCGTAGTGTTTCACTTGTTCGCCGTAAAAGAATGTTATTCAACAACCTTGAGACTATACACGATGAAGATGGAGCGAAGGTAAGTCGGTGGTGAGCGCATTGGTTTTAACTGTGGAAAATAGGTTGAAACACTCCACGAGTTTACAAAAAGGGGTAAACCGGCTCGATACTGAACGTAGAAAAGTTATCCTCGAAACAGATCGAGCAGTTCTTCTTGTGATAGCGCTGAAGCGGTTCCCGTTTCCGAAAGAAGCGCGTCGGTCAATTCCCGCTTTCCGGCGTGAAGTTCCATGATTTTCTCTTCCACAGAGTTTTCGGCCACCAATCGATAGACCGTCACCGGGCGAGTCTGTCCGATTCGATGTGTGCGATCCGCAGCCTGATCTTCCACGGCAGGATTCCACCACGGATCCAGAATAAACACATAATCCGCCGCCGTGAGTGTCAGCCCAGTTCCGCCCGCCTTAAGTGATATCAAAAACAGCTCACTATTGCCGTTTTGAAACGACTCCACCGAAGCGGCACGCTCTTTCTGGGAGGTTGATCCGTCGAGATACTGGTAGGAGATATTCATTTCGTCGCACCATTCTTTCACGATTTTTAAGTGGCTCACGAACTGTGAAAATATCAACGCACGATGACCATTTTCTCGCAGTGACCCGATCTCTTCCGCCAGCATTTCCAACTTTGAAGATCTCCCCTGATAGGTGGAGTCCAGAAGGGCCGGATGACAACAGGCCTGTCGTAATTTCGTGAGATTAGCTAAAATAGAGAAACGATTATTTTCGCCATCGTTGCTTTCAATATCGTTGAGAGCCGAGAATCGCACAGCATCGTACCGTTTGCGTTCATCATCCGTAAGCGTCACGGGAAGAATGATTTCCGTTTTCGCCGGAAGTTCCTTGAGCACTTCGGATTTTCTTCGGCGAAGAATAAATGGTTTCACCAATGCTTTTAATCGATGGACCGAATCGCTGGAAGAAAACCGTTGAGCAAACTGTGCGCTTGTTCCCAAAAGACCGGGAACGAGAAAGTCAAAGAGCGACCAGAGTTCACCGGTGTGATTTTCCACCGGCGTTCCCGTACAGGCAAGTCGAAAATCAGCCTTGAGATTTTTTACAGTTTTGGTTCGCTTAGCGGCGCTGTTTTTTATCGCCTGAGCTTCGTCAATAATCAGCGTATGCCAATGATGTTCAACAAATTGCTCTTCGCGGGACATAAGCACACCGTAACTCGTGATTGTCACCGTTCCCGCCGAACAGACCGGAACAGTGGCGTCGCTGGCGCCGATCACCACTGTTTTGAGCGTTGGTGCAAAGCGCAAAATTTCGCGGTGCCACACATTTATCAGTGACGTTGGTGCTACCACAAGGGCTGAACTGTCGTGGCGTTCCAGCAAGAGAGCGATCGACTGAACTGTTTTCCCCAATCCCATATCATCGGCGAGGCAGGCTCCAAATCCACCGGCAGCCAAACGACTTGCCCAGAAAAACCCCTCTTCTTGGTAGGGACGTAAGGTCGCCTCGAGGGCCTGAGGAACCGCGGTTTGATGAGTCACACTTCGCTCCCACCGATCTTGAACCGTTTCCCACAATTTCTTTTTGTCCGTCAGCGAAGACTCTTCGATCAGCTCTGCCGAAGCCAATAGCGCCAGCGGGTGAAGTTCCACTTTTTTCTTGGAATTTTTGCTTACCCCCGCCAGAAGATCGAGTTGTTTGCGCAGTTTTTCCGTGATTGCCAGAAATTTTCGATCCGACAACGCAATGAAACGACTGCCGTTTGACTCCTGCATTTTTGAAAGAATTTCTGAAAGGGTGATCTCCTCTTTTTCCCCGATTTTTACCAAGCCGTCCAGTTCGAGCCAATCCGTTGTGCCGTTTACGCTGATTTTCAGCCCCTTCGCAGAAACGGGAGCGGATACTTCGAGATTTTTCCCTTCGGGCCACAGAATTTCCGGCTGAGGAGTAACGGTTTTGAGTTGCGACAAAAACGAAAGCTGTTCGTTGAGATCCGCCAAGTACCAACTGAATGATTTGTGGGGAATGAGCGATTCGCACGCGGCGAGAATTGCTTTTGCCGATTTGAGTTCAGCTTTGAGATCTCGTTGAATTTGAACCGGTTTTGTTCCTTTTCTCACCTGAAGAATTTCCGTGCCCGTTCCCGGAACCACCGCGCCAGTCGCTTCGGAAGGGATCACGATAAGTGACACCAACAGTCCGCCATCCTGCGGTGTACAGCGAACTTTTACCGACGAATCGCCGCGTTCCAGTTTGATGTCAGCCGAGGCAACATTTCCGCCCACGGTGATAACTCGCGACAGTTTTCCCACAAGCTTTTCGATCTGCGGAAGCGCTTCGGCGGGAATCGAATTTTCGCCGGAAATCAACTTGTGAAGATCGCGAATTTCAGCGGTAAAGGCTGTATAGTAGAGGGTATTTCCATCAAGAGAACGAGTAATCGTGTAGAATCCATCGACCCGATTCCCCGGTGCCGGATCGATTTTCAGTTCCACTCGCCCGGACTTTTTCTCGACTATGAGTTGAGGTTCTTTGCGTTCCACAGAAATCTGTCCATTCGCCTGATCACAAAAAAGATGGGGATGACCTATCAGCGCCGGCCACGCTTTCGCCATCTCCATATTGAAAAAGGTGTCGCCGTACCACCCGCCACTCTCTTTTCGGATCGCCTTTATAATGGCCATATCCTGAGGAATCAAGAACGACAGGTCGCCGGTATTCGTTTTCAGTCGTTTCAAGGCAACTTTTTTCCCGGCAGACCACCCTTTTTTCTGAAGTGATTGTTCGAATGGGTCGAGCTGAAAATGTTGGAAGTCGTCAGACCATGAAAGATACCACGCCAGACGTTTCGTGGTTACACTGCTCTCCTTTGCTGCAGCGGACGTTCCATCTGCCAACTCTTCGAGACGGCGCATAAGCAGTTCCCAGTTTTCCACCTTTTTGAACAGTTTTCCATCCAGCGGAATCCCCTTCGCTTGCACACCTTCGCCGAGGAATTTCGCCAGTTGCACATACCCGCACGACTCTGCTGTTCCCGCAAGCGTCAAGAGTTCATCTGAAAGCTGATTGTTGCACTTTCGCCGCGCGACGAACTGACCCAACACCGCGGGAATTGCATCAAACGGGGAGGTCACATTTTTCGCGCAGTAATACGAATACGAGTCAATCGTTCCAGTGGTTCCATTGGTTTTGCTTGTTGATGCCGCGGAGAGAGGAAGATCAACTGAGAGGTAATATTTATTTTGCTTTTTGAATCTTTCAAACTCTTCAGTGAACTCCCGTTCGCGATTTTCTGCCCACAAGAGCAAAAGCCAGATTGCTCCCACGGTTTTTTCAGGAACAAAGGCTCGCTTTTTGGATACCTTGCGGTACATCGCCACGGCGGCGGTGAGTTGTGATGACGCATCAGTGCCGCGCAATTCAAGCAGAGCGGTAAGGCCATCGAAGAGTTTATAGGAAAACGACTCTTCACCGAATAGCGACTTAGCTCCTTCGCGATCGGATGTTCCCACAAAATGAAACAAATATGATTCGTTAAAGGTGAGGTTTGATCGGACATCTTTTTTGAGTACACGATCTAACAAGGCGATAACCTTTTCTATTCCAGGCCCATAGGATATTGAAATCAGGTGGTTGACCATTTCATTCTGAAGATTGTTGTCTATGAAGTTGTACATCTCTTCAATGCGATCAGCTGGAAATATTCGCCGGTACTGTTCCGAGCTGTATGGCTCTACTCGGGATGAATAAGCACCGCGATACTCCATAAGTGCTTCCACCGCTTTGCTTCCCGTTGCCCATGCCCAGCGAAGAATCCCAAACTGGCGATCTTGTGAATACCAAATACTCGGGAACTCAAACTGCTTGCTCAACGAATCCAAAAATTCGCTTTCGCCTAACTCCTTGAGTCTTCCTGAAAAGATCAGATCCATAGCGTCTGAATCACCCAAACTATTTGTGCTGGCCAGTCCAAATCGATCAGATCCAGAGTGATAAATCTTGGTGATTTTTTTCTTATCCAGCAGAGAAACCAAGTGAGCGTTCACATCCGCTGTGGTGAATCGTTTTCCTCCGGTGGTGGCAATTTTTTGGGTATTGAGATACTCTGCGATATCTGTTTTAGTCAGAATCGTGGCGCGAAAAAGACATAGCTCGTATATCGCCTGTTCTATCTTTTCCGGCGAAGATGCACTCATGAACTGAAGAACTTGTCCTTTTTTATATCCCATACAACACCTCTGTATTTTTTATCTTTTACACTGCGGAATATTGTTTCTGAACTAGAAATTGTGTTTCGCCGGGTTCATAACCGGCTGCACGCCAATGAGGAAAACAGGTTGTGTATAATGATAACTCTTGCGAGATAATCCACACTGTGAAATAACTCGCGAAAGTGGTCATTCATCAGATATCATTCCACCCAGATCTTCGCGAAGAACATCGAGGGCTCTTCTGTCTAGCTCTTTGTGTAAATCAGCGTGTTCATGAGATGGATCAAAGAAGGTTGCGGCCCCAAAATCACCGAGAATCGCATGACCCGTTTCATCAAAAAAAGTGTTGTGTGCATAGAGATCGCCGTGAAGAATACCTCGACAGTGCAGGTGTTCCATGGCTGACCGGACTCCGTGATAGATCGCATCTGCCACCTCTTTCGACATCCGCCGTGCTGCAGGGAACTGATCCCGTGTGCAACTATCAAGTGAAGGCGGATTGCCCAAAACAGCGTAGCGCTGCGGCATCAATCCGAGAACAACGCCCTCTTTGCCTTCGGGATGATCTTCAATTTTTCCTTTAAGCGGAACTAAATGGGCATGAGTGCCCGCACTGATACAGGCAGCCATTTCATCTTCCGGATAGCCATCACTCGTTACTTCACCCTTAAACACCTTAATCGCCACCTCTTCCGAGTGTTCATCACCATGACATATGGCGCGAGAGATATGCCCCGAAGCACCTTGCCCGAGTAGTTCTTTCAGTTCAACCGAAGCCCACGAAATGGTTGCCAATTGTGGTGTGTCTGTCGGTTGATGAGCACATGGATTTCCCGAATAGGCCAACCACCGCAGTTTCGGCAGCTGCAAAAGCCACAGCGGAAGTTCTTGAAGGTCATTCGCAGAGATTCTTAGTAATTCCAAATTGATGCAATTTTGCATCGATTCAGGCAACCGTTTGATCCGGTTTCCCGCGAGGCCGACCTTGCGCAGGCCCGCGCAGTTCCCGATCGAGTCAGGAATTGCTTCAATTGCATTGTTCGTTAATGTAAGCCAGTGAATCGAGGGCGAGAGAGAACGCTCGTGAATAGTGCGAATCCGGTTTGAACGAAAGCCTACGATGGCAAGATTTGGGCAATCACCGAGCACTTCCGGAAGTTCTTCAAAGAGATTATCAGAAAAAAAGGCAATTTTCAGTTTTGTGAACCGGCCAAAATCAACAGGGAGTTCGGTTAACTGATTCTTCGAAAGATCAAGAACCTCCAATGAATCTTCCAGAGCAAACAGTTCCCGAGGAAATGTGGTGAGCGAATCGGATAGAGCAAGGTGGGTGCTCCCCGCTAATGCTCCAGATGCAAGTTGTTCCATGGTGGTTTTCATCGCTGCGCCCCTTCGAAATTGTGTCCGAAAATAGTCAATCACCGCGCCGTCGAACAAGAAAATGAAAAAGAAAAGTCTGACATTTGTTTTTGCCTTTGACTCTTATGAGAACAAAGGATCAAAAACGGTCCTTTTCAACTTTCAAGCTTATGAATAACAGAAGTTGATCATTCCGAGCCTGAACTCAAACAACTCTTCAATTTTCCCCTCTTTGTTCTCCCTTTTTAACACTTAATTTCACCACCGAATCAATCATAATGTTCTCCCATTTCGAGAACATAAAGTGTGACATAAACTGCTACGCACATCACTTTAGCAGTCGTGCATCACTTTTTGCTCGCCGTCACATGACATCTATATTTCAATGACTTGCAATGTATTTTTACCAAACTGAAGTTTTTTAAGCATTTTGTATTTTTATTGTTAACATATACTCTACCGCAAAAGTACAGATATATATTGGCCATGTTGAATCGAGGGGAATCCCTAACCACAGAACACGCATGTATTGCCATCGCACACAGATAGACATTTTAGACGAAAGTGTGAAATCTGTGACAAAAAAACTTGCTATCTGCGTACCCTATCGCAATCGCGAACAACATCTCAACGAATTTGTCCCATCGTTGACAACCTACCTTTCCCGCAGAGGAATTGAACACAAAATATTCGTGGCGCATCAAGCCGATACCAAGCTGTTCAATCGCGGGAAAATCAAGAATATCGCCTTCGATATTGCTCGCAGCGAAGGGTATGACTACTTCTGTTTTCACGATATTGATATGATACCAGAAGATGATAGTTGCGATTACTCCTACTGTCCCGATTTCCCCGTACATATTTCGTACTACCTTAGCGATTACGGTTACACACTTCCCTATTTAGAAAATTTCGGTGGTGCACTGATGTTCACCAAAGAACAGTTCGAACAGGTCAACGGCTACTACAATGACTACTGGGATTGGGGCGCAGAAGACGACGACCTGTTCTGGAGATGTCGCCGCCACAACCTTCTCGATATTGACGTGTATCCGGTGGACAAAACCCAGCGTGTCGCCCGATTCAACGGGGTTTCTTCAAAAATAGAAATACCCTACACAGAATCACTTCAATCTATGATGCGAGGTAGCTACACTTTCTCGATGCTCGTAAAGACGGACTTGCGCCACGATGTCGCACCCTATCTCCGCGGAAAATCTGACTCGACCTATCTCGCCACGCCGCTCCTTTCCAAAGGCGCATTCGACCAATTGGTTTGGGTGAACACCAACGTGCTCATGGGCTATCATTGGAACAGCAAAAATGAACCATCTTCGGCATATCTAACCAATACTCATGGCCTGTGGCAACATGTTATCTGCACCGTTGACTGCGAAAAAGGTGAACTTCGTTTCTTTCTCAACGGGTATGAATCGCCAAACTCGAAAGTCAAACTAGACCAGGCAACTCGCCACTATTTCAGCGAACCATTTCTCGTGGGAAGTTCCGATTCACCTAGTTGGGATATGGGAACTCACTCACATTTTAAAGGTGAAATCGCCGACATTGCGTTCTGGAATCGCCCGCTGTCTTCAGAAGAGATCACATCGATCTATGCGAACGAACAGTTGATACTTCCCGACACCGGTATGATTCTTCACTATGATTTCTCGAACGTTGAATCGAACCAATTGATTGATCTTAGCGGAAACGGCAATACCGCGCTGATCACTGATATCGACCTCTTGACCGCCGCAGTGACCAATCTTCAGACCGCGGCAAAACCACATCGCCGTCGCGGACGGTATCGCAATCTTCCTCACCAAACCGAGGGGATCGCCAACAACACCTATGTAAAAGGCGGAACCAGTGCGCGCAACGAAGAGATTCTCGTTAAGGAAGTGATGACCGGCGAGCTCGACACATCAGCCAATGGTCTCAGCACATTGGAATACAAAGAGATCGGTCGCCGAACAATTTTTGAAAATCACCTCATGATCGACGTTGAGTGTTAAACCAGTTAGCTAGTAAAAATTATCGAATGGAACAGTATATGAAAATCTACGGAATCGGGGCGGACACAACAAATCCTTTCGCGCCGGAACAACACCTTCTGGAACGACTGGCTGAACATCTCCCCTTGTCAATTGTGGAGTCAATACCGGCGGATGCTCAGGTTTTGATCACCACGCTCACACGGAAAAGCGGGAAAGCCCTCTTTTCGAAAATGATGCCCGACGAAAAGCTCTACAAGATTATGATTGTCAACGAACTCTATCGTTCGACACTCCCCTATCTCAAGTTGGCGGATCTGGTTGTATTCACGAGCGAATACCAAAAACGAATCTGTGAAGAACTTCTTCGCCTGAACGACAACTCGATTGTCCTGCCCCTTCCCACGGGAGATTTTTATCCTGCGATCGCCGGATCAGCCTGCTTTGTGGTTATCGATACGCCGTTTAGCAAAGATAAGCGGGTCTATATCGAAGAGCGCATTGCCACTCCATTTCACACCGACGTGCACGCTGTCGCTTCGCCACTGCACACGGTGGTGTTCTGTGAACACACCGCCGACTTTGAATCTCTGCAAAAAATTGCCCTGAGTGCGACGCCAGAAGTGATCCTCTACAACGGAACGGCAATGACTCGCGAAGCTATTCAAGCGGTGATGAAAACCTGTTCTCAGTTCCAGTATTTCAAATCGGAAATGAATTTCGACGATTACGAAGGACACATGGCACGGCGAAACAGCGGCATGGTTCACGAACTGATCGTGGACTCGCCTCTCTTGGCCGACCTGAAATACCTCGGTATTCCACAAGTGCGAGCAGAAAATGGGATCACCAGTTACAACTTTGCCCATGCGGAACTGATCACCTATGAAACGTGGGCGGCGATACTTCGGTCGCGCATCGAATCAGACTATGAGGCGAGTCTCAGTCGCAAGCAGGGATGGCTCGACAATCTTCCCTATGACTCGCTGGAAGATGTGACTATCGTGAAAGGGAAACCGCTCTCGAATCGTTATATCTTTTCTATCTGCTTTCGCAATCAGGAGAAAAAAATCGGTCGCTGTATCGATTCGATCCTCGCTCAAAACCGCCAGTTCGATTTTGGAATCGCTCTTGTCGATGACTGTTCCATCGATGGTTCCATAGAACAGATTCTGAAGCATCTCGAAAACTCGGACGTGGATGTCTGCGTGGTAAGCAACAAAAATCGCAACTACGCAGCACGAAATTTCTACAACGTGATCAATCTCTACACCACCAACGATGAATCGGTGATCATGGAACTGGACGGCGACGATTTTCTCAATGGAACCACCGTGCTCGAATCTCTGGACAAATACTACGCCGCGGGCGCCCTGAAAACCAACGGTTCGTATAAGATGTATCCCGATGGGCAGGAGTTCATGGACGAAGAAGCAGTGAAGCGCAACCACGATCTCATGGATTACGCAAATCCATGGAATCTCGACAAGTGCAACGCCTGGCTTCACCTTCGCACAAGCAAGCGAAAACTCCTTCGCGCCGTGGAAATCAACCATTTCCTCGACCGGAACACCCACTCGTGGCTTCCCGATCGCCACGACGCGGCAATTCAACCGCGGGTGATCGAACTTTCCGAAGGGAAATCGGTTTTTGTCACCGAAGTGATTTACAACTACGACATTTCCGGCGATAACCACGACCACGATAACAGCCAGTGGGAAGAAGAGTATCTCAAACTCTTTGGCCACATTGACAAGATTTACCACCCCTTGATTTTAGCGGAATAAGGAGAACTGTGGCTATACTTCTCCCCTATCTTCGAATGGTTTGGTTTCCCACGGCAATTACCGTGGGAATCTCCTCACTCATCGCGCTTCTGCTCTTTGCAAATCCCTGGGTGGCGAAAGTCGTCTACGAAGATCTCGTCAAGACCTTTGATGAACAGCAGATTAGCGCCGTTTTAGTCGGCTTGGTACTTCTCGCCATAGGAACCACCATTCTCGAACTGATTCGCCACGCCGTGCAAAGCCACATGAAAGCGGCGATTATTCGCACGATCCGTCTTGAAATGATGGACGACATTTTCCACTACCCCTTCTCCTTTGTTTCAAAAGAAGATACCGGCGGCATTGTGCAACGGATCATGATTGAAGTGGAAATGCTTGCAGATCTCGTATCAAAGATGGGGGTTATTGCCATTTCGGTTGTGCAACTGGCGGTGATTTACCTACTGCTCTTTATTATGGAACCGCGAGTCTTTTTTCTCGTTGCGTTCTTAACGCTGCTCAATCTGTTGTGGAACTGGATCTGGAAACAGCCGCTTCAGCATCTCAACAGTCGGATCGGCGTCGGCAGTGGCAACCTCTATTCGGACAGTCGCCACTTTTTCCGTTCGGTGAAGCAGATCAAATGTTTTAATACCTATGGGCACTACAGTAAAATCTTCGAATCATCTCTTTTCAATCTGAAAAACCGTATGGTTCGCCGCGATGGAATTAACTCGCTTCTCAAACAGGGTGCGTTTATTCAGGTAAGTCTCGGTACAACGCTTCTTATCGCCATGGTCTTTTTTGGCGTTAAAAACGGAACCATGTCTTTGGGTGAATACGTGTTCCTCGGCATGCTCGTGGGATATACCGCGCCGCCCATTATCGCCATTGCTCAGTTTTTCAGCAGTTGGCAGATCGGGATTGTCGCCGTAAAACGGATGGATCAGATCAAGGGATTGGCGCGAGAAAAAAGTGGCGACCATCCATTTATTTCACTGAATGATGCGGTTCGCTTTGACAATGTGTGGTTCGCCTACGACAGAGAAAACTGGGTGCTGAAAGGATTGTCATGCCGCATTGCCGCCGGCTCGCACACAGCACTCGTCGGGTCGTCCGGTTCGGGGAAATCGACCATAATCAACAACCTCTTGCGACTCTATTTCAACAACAAGGGAACGATCTCCGTGGATGGCGTTTCTCTCGATGACGTGGATCTGAAAAGCTTTCGCTCCGCGTTGGGCTACATTCCGCAGTGGCTCTATATGTTCGAAGGTTCGCTTCGCGCCAACATCGATGTGCACGGAATCTACAGTGACGCCGCAATTCTCGATGCCTGTCGCTTAGCGCGCATCGACGACCTGATCGCAAAAACGCCCGAAGGACTAGACTATACCGTGGCAGAGTTTGGATCAAATCTTTCAGGGGGAGAACGCCAGCGCATCGGGCTTGCCCGCGCCTTGGTCAATAATCCTCGGATTTTGCTTCTCGACGAACCCACGTCAGCAGTAGATCCTGAAACAGAACGAAAGATACTTGAAAATATCGATCTTCTGCGCCAGATGAAACCAGAATTGACAATCATAACCGTATCTCACAACTACAATTTGGTTTCCAAATGCGATCGCATACTTGTTCTTCAGGATGGGGTTCTCGTCGAAGAGGGTTCTCCGAAAGAGCTGGTAGAAACGAGAGGGTTGTTCTGCGATCTTTTCCATTTGGGATAAAACTTCAGACCTGAGAGTGATCGCGTTGATCAATAGATAGTGCAGAACGTTCGAAATGTTCAACGGGACGTTCAAAATGTTCAACGGGACGGTCGAAATGTTCAACGGGACGGTCGAAATGTTCAACGGGACGGTCGAAATGTTCAACGGGACGGTCAGAATGTTCAACGGGACGGTCAGAATGTTCAACGGGATGATAGAGGAGCACAAAAGTTCAATTTCGCTCTATAAAACTATGAATAACACCAATAAGAGGATATAATGAAACTGCAATTATCGCCAAAACTATCAGACCTTCTCCTAGAATTGTCTGTCCTTGCGATCACCGTAAGCGTCGTAGTGGTGTTCGGATTAATCGCCTTTGTGGGATTTCTCTACCCCTTCCCCACCTATCGCTACTTCCCGGCCACAGTTGAATATCAGAATGAAATTCCAGTGGCGGTTGAAGAGGGAGGCTTGATAACCGACGTGCTGATACAAGATCACGCCACCGTATACGAAGGGCAACCGATTATTCGCTTGAGCAATGCCGCCAATATCAAAGAGTCATCGATCATGAACGTAGAGATCGCCAAGGCGCGGGAACAGTTGGCCAAAACCAAAGAGTTGGTCTCACTGGGATCTGTTTCGCCTATAACGGTGCGCGAGCAGGAGTTGGCAGTAAAGAGCCTCTCACTTCGTCGCAATCAAATGGCGGACAAGGTGGTTCGCGCCCCTTATGGCGGGAAAATCTATTTCAACAGCGCCGCCGAAGAGTTGCGCGGTCAGTTCGCCTATGTGGGGCAAACCGTGGGCTATCTCTATCCCACAGACAGAAAAATTCTCAAGATCACCACTTCCACGGGAGATTTTCGACGGTTCCAAAACAGTGCACCGATTAAACTTTTTTCTCGCGAACTGGATCAAAAACGAAAACAGATGAAAGGTGTCCTCTACCGCAAAGAGATCAATCGCGAAAAGAACGAACTGCTTCTCTACGGCACTGTCACCACCGGCTACAACGATTTTGCCGAATACAGTGCGGGAAGTCAGATCAATGTGGGAATCTTGGTGACCAACACCAGCCTCTATGAATCGTTTTTCGGATACGATCTCTACGCATCACTGGCGAAAAAGTACAACATGAAACTGTTCGAACCGCTCAACCGTTTCATTCTTTGGGTTCAGGGGTAACAATGACCACTCATTTTGAAAGATTGTTGGAGATGAACAGAGAGTATGATAGAGTTCCCACACGAGGCGGTTCACGACTCGTTGCTTGTGTGATACTCTTTTGTCTCATTTCAAGTTCATGGGCAACCTCCTCCGTAGAAGACGTTATTTCTCGGCTCACCCTTCGCACTGATGCGACCTACCGCTATCACAAGGATGCTGTCATAGGCTACGAAACGCGGCGCGATCAACTATTGAACAGCAAAACCGTGGGGATTTCTCCCACGTTGTTCACCACACCCCGCGCCTTGTCCGATGGACAACTGCTCTATGGGACCACGGCGACCTACAATTCGGCGCGACTGAACAGTTCTGTTTCGTTTATGGCCGGCGAGAACCCGGTCCAGTCTGCCTCCGCCCAAGTGCTGCTCACACTGCTGTCGGATACAAAAAAACGAACCGCTCAGATCGATACAGTGATCTCCTTGATTGAAAAAAAGGCAACACTCACTCGCGAAGCAATGATCTTTGCCGATTTCAAGCAGGTTCTTCACTATCGGATGAGTGTGCAGAATCTCGCCGATGAAGCACAGGTGCGCCGCGAAACGACCATTCGGGCGGAAGAGTTTCTCGCCCGACTTCAGAAAATAATCGCCACCGGTTCTATTCCGCGCAACGCCGTGCAGAGTCTTCAGTTGTTCATAAAAAACAACGCTCTGCGACTGCGGGCAATTGAGCTGGAACAAGAGTTGATCAGTTCCACCACAGCCTATCAGTTAGGAATCGATTCGACACTTTTCAAGGCGCTAGAGATCGATCAGTGCATGAAACAGGCCGATCTTGCCAGCGGCGCGGCGATCAGCGACTACAGTTGGAAAATCGATTCGCTCAACAATCTGATCCAACATTTCAGCGCGAAAGAACAAAACGGCGATTCGTGGAAACTATCCGCCGGCGGAGGCGTATCATTTGTAGATCCTTCAGAACCGTCGCTCTACACCACCAGCGCCATAGCTCAAGTGCAGTACACGTTCAACAAGCGTGCATTGCCCACGCTTACTCCGCTGAAAAAGTCGGAAAACATCGCCTTTCCCGAAAACTCCCAAGAGCTTCTCGAATCCTACAAAGCGGCGGCAAAAGCGCAAGCTCAAGAGGCTACCGCGTGGATACGCACCACTTTGGAAAGAATAGCTCTCGGTGAAACAAGCAGTATCTATGAAATATCGGACAATCTCAGCGCAATTCAAAGCCACCAGTTAGCCTATTTCGCTCTGAAAAACAGCTACCTACAGAGAGATCTTCTTCGGTTGCGATACATGGCGCAACTTCCAGAAATATCTGGGGGTGGGCGATGAACTTTATCTATCTATTGAAATATGCGCCGACCTTGCGACACGCGGCAATTCCACTGCTGACGATGGTTCTTCTTTCCTGTGCGAAAGTGTTTTATATATTTCTAAACCTCTTGCTCATGCCGGCGGTCTTTGACCGGTTGTTCGTGAGCTTTGACGTTATGGTTCTTCTCAAAATCATCGGACTACTGGTGGCTCTGTTGGGATTTACCCTGTTTCTCGACGTGATGATTGAAACCGTGGGATCACATATTCACTTCAAACTGTCATCGCGGATCAAAGTGCGCCTTGTAGATAAAGCACTCCGCTTTCCCTATAGCTTTTACAACGACAGCAATTCGGGGGAACTCTCTAAACTGATTGTTCGAGACACCGATTCGGTAGCTCTGGGACTCAAAGAGTTAGTCATGACCGCCACCAATATGGTACAGATTGTTCTCATGGCGGTTGGTTGCTACATCATTGCGCCGTGGTATCTCAAAATCTACGCCGTTATGATCGGAATCTATTTCGCCTGGAACCTCTTTTGGAAACCGATATACTTTGCCGTAGCGGAAAAGTACGGACGTATCAACACCGAGTCCTACGGGTTTCTCTGGGGATCCATTGGGGCCTTTCGCGAAGTGAAGATTTTGGGTCTTGAAAATGCCAAGATGAAAGAGTTTGGAAACATTCAGGGCCGCCAAAAGCACACCCTATGGTTCCACGATATTCTGAACTATATGATTATGTTTCTGAACCAACCCTTAGGATCACTGGGGTACGCGATTATTCTCTATATCGTTCTCGTGAAAGTTCAAGGCGGTGAATACTCGCTGGGTATGATGTCGGCGTTCACCTCCGTGGTCTATCTACTTCTCACGCCGATCGTGAACATTACTCTCTGTTTCACCGGAATTCAAACAGGGATGGCCGGGGCTAAACTGCTGAAAGATTTGAATCACACCAAGCCGGAACCGACAGGGAAACTCAAATGTGCCGGCATTTCTGGAGATATCGAAATCAATAATGTTTCCTTCTCCTACAACCCGGAACGAATAATTCTCAAAGGGGTTACAGTGCGAATCCCCAAGGGGAAACACGTTGGTATCGTGGGACACACGGGATGTGGAAAATCGACGTTGCTCTCGCTTCTACTCAAACTGCACCACCAGTACGAAGGGAATATCACCATCGGGGGAACGGCAATCTCCGCCTTTGAAAACGATTCACTGCGCGATACAATCTCCTATCTCGGGCAGGATTCGCTCTGCTTTATCGGGACGGTACGGGATAATATCGATCCCTTGAAAAAATACAGCGACAAGCAGATTTTGGAGATCTGTCACTCCGTGCAGATGGACGAGATACTCTCCCGGCTCGAAGGGGGACTCAATGCGAAAGTCACGGACGAATCGCTTTCAGGAGGAGAACGGCAACGGCTCTTTTTGGCGCGCGCAATCGCGAAAAATGCGGAACTGCTCATTTTTGATGAAGCAACTTCGGCGCTAGATGGAAAAACGGAACATCTTGTTCTTGAAACTTTGAAACAACTGCGCCAGAGCAAAACAGCGATCACCGTGGCTCATCGACTGTCCAATGTGCGCGAGTGTGACACTATTTACGTTCTTGAAAATGGCGAAGTGGTCGAATCGGGAACCTACGAAGAACTTATGACGAACAAGAAAAATTTCTACAATCTGTTTATGACCAGTGAATCGTGAACGGAACGATCCTGCGATACAACAGCAGAGTGACACAATGACATTTCGTTGAATAGCGGAATCATTGAATCGTTTGGGAAGAGTGTAATGAAAGGGTGAAATATATGAAATACGATGCAGTTATCAGTCTCGGAAGTTTTTGTCAGGTCGGTGGTGCCCTTTGGCTCTACGGACTTAAAAATATCAATTCACCGCTGGACAACTTTGGCATCAAGCGGTGGCAGAGTATTACCGAGATTTTGAACAGCCGGTTTGAACACTACTGGCGACTGGAAAACATGGGCTTTGGAAAAGTGGTTAAAGAGTATTCCGCGGTCTGTGGCCCCGAAACTCCACTTCGCAAGGTCTACGACAACAAGTACGACCTCGTGAGCAATCACAACTTTATGGAGAGTGAAAATCCCGAAGGAAACGAGTTTGCTACCTATGATCAATTCCGGGAAAAACTGGCCTTTCTCGAAGAGGTGTTTCTCAAACAGTGCGACCAGTATGAAAATATCCGGTTCGTGCTCAAGGCGATGAACTGGCCCAATCCCAAAGAGACATCGGTGGAACCTTCGGACATTGCCGATCTACTGGCTGCGCTTGCTGATCTTCGCGGGGGAAAACCGTTCGATCTATCTATTGCAGTTCCTCTGAAACGATATGAAAGCATACGCAACTGGATCGCCGAATCGGGCATTACCAACGTGATTGTCAGTTCGTGGGATATCGAGTTCAACGACCAAAAGCACGAAGAGTGGGACGCGCTTCTGGCAGATATCGAACTCGATCCGGACTACTACTGGCAACTCATTTCGCGGATCATCGGCAACACCGATATAGATCTGCGGACAGTGAATAATTTCTAATACCATCGGGTCAACATCACAGGACGATAACAGTAAACAACGAACAGCGGAGGATCTATGCTTCCTGAAAATATGAGCGTAAAAACGGTTTCTGAAGGTCGGAATTTTCATCGCTATCTCTACCTGAACGACGAAGAGATTTCCGCACTGGCCGTGACGGATTTCACGGTCAGACTGGGAACTTCCCCGGTGAGAACCGGCGGTATCGGGTATGTTCGCACACCGGAACAGCATCAGAAAAAAGGATATATGAAACTCCTTATGAACGACACGATCGACTGGATGGCCAGCGAAGGATTTGATATTTCCACCCTACTGGGAATTCCTCATTTCTACCACAAATTCGGCTTTGCTGTGTCACTTCCGCAGATCAAGTACACGTTGGATTATGAATTTATCCACGACGTGGCAGTCAATCGCGAAGGGTTGACCATTCGCCCAATCGACGTGGATGACTTTGAAAATGTGCTCGCGCTCTACAACCGCAACAACGCCGATCAGACCGGATCATTTGTGCGCACCCGCGAGTTTTTCTGGGGATTTGCCCGCGGCGCAGAACTCTACTCGAAAGCAGATCACTTTCTCATTGAAAATGAGAAAAAAGAACTACTTGCCTATGTTGTCTACGATCGCAATGAAACAGTCTTGAACGTGTGCGAAATCGAAACACTTGACAATTCGCTCTACTACGTGATCATGGATGAACTGAAAAAACTCGACCAGATTCCTTCACGCGATTTCGGTGACATTCACTTTTTCCTTCCCGATCTTCACCCCTTCGCGCGGTTCATTCGCCGGTACGGGTGCACTGTTGCCACCGAATATCCGCAAAACGGTATGGGGATGACGCGAATCTGCAACCTGAAACCGCTGATGGAAAAACTTCGCCTCGAAGTGCAGGAACGGATTCGTTTAAACCTTAGTGAAGAGTACACCGGTGAACTTCAGATCATCACTGACCTTGGGTCGGTAACACTGGTCTGTTCCAGAGGAGTTCTCACGCTGGAAGATCGCCACAGTGATCAACAATTCTCGGTTCCTCAACAGAATCTTTCCCAACTGTTGCACGGGTATCGCGCACTAGACGATCTTTTGATTGATCCCACCGGTTCAATCAGGTGCAACAACGCGGAACTGGCAGAACAACTGGTGCCGGAAAAGTCACCATATCTTTGGTCAACAGACTTATTCTAAAGGAGTAGTAATGCGTATAGAAATGTGCTCATTCTCATCTTCCGCAGAGTATCTGTTCGCAGGAATGGCGCCACATTTGCCCATTGAACAGGTGAAAACACCTTCGGGAAAAGCGGATATGACCATTGTGGCGATCGATGCCCCGGAATCAATTGCATTTCTCAAACAGACAAATTTGTCCAATGAAAAATTTGTGGTCTTTTTCGTTGTTACCATGTCGGAAGATCTGATTCCCTTCTTGAAATGCGCCGATTACATTGTGTGGAGCAATCAACTGCAATCAGATCTTATCAGTGGTATTCTCGAGTTGAACTATCGCGGTGAAACGGTGCCAATGCCCATTGTACCGATTGCTACCCCCACCGTACGCAACGATATGTTTCTCTACTGTGCCCAATCCTTTACCGATGAAAATGATCAGTGGTTCCGCGATTGTGTCATGGCAAAAAATTGGTTTTGGTGTCCCGAAAATGGAACAATCCGCGTCCTGTTTACCGTTCCAGAAGAACAGAAGGGAGCCTTCGCTCGGTTTGTTCAGGCTAGATATGCAGAACCGAACGCCGATCCACGGGTAGAAATAATCGACATCGAAACGCTATCGAACGACGCAATTGTTTCTATGATCGCCACATCGATGGTGGGCGAATATTTCGTACACGAAAAGACCGAACAGCAAGTTCGCGATTTAATCGAGAACAAAGATTGCGAGGCATTTTATCTTCCCCTTCGTTCCAACTGGATCCTTGAACAGATGGCCTATTGCGGATTGACCTCGGCGAGTGAAAGCGTGGGCGTGTCGCGACAACAACTTGTCGATGGCCACCAGCAGATCACTTTCGAACAGTTTTCCCACAAGTTGTTACTCCTTGCTCAGCAGAGTCAGGAAATTGTGGCTGCTCAAAGGGCATTCGCAGGAACCACCGAAATTGACACCGCAGAAACGCTCAATTTTGTCCACGGTTCGCCGCTTTCGAATCGGTATATCTTTTCTATTTGCTTTAGAAATCAGTACGATAAAATCATTCGTGCAATTGATTCGATATTGATTCAGCGAGGAAATTTTGACTACGGGATTGCCATAGTGGACGACTGTTCCACCGATGGATCCAGCGAACTCATTCTAAACCACCTGCGCGAAAAAGAGATAGATTTTGTGCTCGTCACTAATGAAAAACGTCGGTTTACCGCGCGTAACTTTTACAATGTAATCCATTTTCTCACCGTGGACGACGAGTCAATCCTGATTGAACTAGACGGCGACGACTACCTTGCCGGCGACTATGTGCTCGAAGTGCTCGATCGGGAATATTCCAAGGGAGCTCTAAAAACAAGCGGTCGCTTGGTGACACTTCCCGAAGATTCTGACATGGGACAATCGTTCATGGATCAGCAAAACCGAATGGACTTTTCTCATCCGTGGAACATCTCTGCCTGCAACTCCTGGCTCATGCTGCGAAGTTGCAAACTGAAACTCCTGCGCCAACTTTCGATAGAGTACTTTCTCGAACGGCGGACAAAAGATTGGCTTAAATGTCGCCACGACTCTATTACCCAATCCCGCGTGATCGAATTAGCCGGAGCAGAGAACTGTGTGGTCGTACCAGAAATTCTCTATATCTATGATATTTCAGGGGATGATCATATTCACGGCGGAAGTGACATTCACGATAAAAATGCCACACAAATCAAAATGTACAAAAATCTCGACACCCTCTACCGCCCCTTTTCAATGCGGTAATACTTTTTCCAATGGAGGAACAAATGAAAATAGAAGTTATAACGAATCATTTTGCACCGGCTCTTACTTTCGCAGAACAGGTGAAGGCATACACTCCCCTTTCGACGGTGGAAGTGCCAACAGGAACTGCGGATGTGCTCATTGTCTGTGTGGGAAACCAACAGGCGATCGACTTTCTCGAACGGGTACAAATCCCTGCGTCAACCTATGTCGTTTTTTGGATCTTTACACTCACCGGAGCAGTCGTCCCTTATCTCAAAACTGCCGATCAGATCATCTGGTTTGGCCCAATGCAGGAGCGAATTGTCAAAGATCTACTAGGATTTTCCTATCCCGGAAAATCCTTGCCATTTCCGGTTGAGCCAATCACTCCCGACCCAACGCGACACAATGTGTTTACCGCCGTGGGAAAACCATTCGACCCAGCCAATTCCGCGTGGTATACAGACGTTATAGCTTGTGCTTCCAGTTGGTTTCCCTGCGTTTCGCCAGCGATGGTTCACATTCTATTCGAAGTCGATCCTCTCGACTCCAATCCATTTGAACAGTTCCGGCGAACATTCCTTGCAACAAACAACGACCAGCGCATTCGCTTAGTAGGAACCCATGAATGCACTCAAACCGATGTTCGCCACATGATCGCCAGCGCCGCGTGGGGTGAATATTTCCGCCAAGAAATCTCTTCAGAACAGATCCTTGAACTTCTTGAACAGAAAAAATCGGCACTTCTCTACATTCCATTTGAATCCGATGCCACTATTGAACTGATGAAATCGGCAAAATTGCAGTGTGCAAACTCCTTCGGTGGTGTACTTCGCTCTCGCCTTTCTGATTCCGAAGAGGTTCTCACCATTGAACAATTCGCTGCGGACATGGTCAGGGATATCGCCGTGAACAGAGCAGATTCACTCCAGAAACAAGAAGCACGAATCGCTTCGACCGAAATTGATACGTGGGAAACGCTTGATATTGTGCACGGTACACCACTGAACAACCGCTACATTTTTTCAATCTGTTTTCGCAATCAAGAGTCCAAGATTGTGCGCGCTCTTGAATCTATTGTCGCGCAGAAGGGTAATTTTGATATCGGCATTGCGATTGTTGACGATGGATCCGCCGACCGTTCTTCCGAATTAATTCTCCAATACCTCGCCGATAAAAACATCCCTTTTGTCTTAGTGAAAAACCGTCTTCGCCGGTTTGCTTCACGCAACTTTTACAACATAATCAATGTACTTACCACTGGATCAGACTCGGTGATTATCGAACTCGATGGCGATGATTTTCTCAATGGAGATGAGGTGCTTGTACGCTTGGATCGGGAGTACTCGAGAGGAATATTGAAAACATCCGGATCGTTTATTGCTTATCCCGACAATGAAAACAACGTGGCAAAATCACTCTTGAACCGCCTAGAAAACTGTGATTTTAGTCGTCCCTGGGCACTTTCTGCGTGCAACGCGTGGCTCCCCCTGAGATCGTGTCATCGATCAATTGCATCAAAAGTTGAAATCGAATACTTTCTCGATCGAACTTCGAACAACTGGCTATCAGAACGGCACGATTCAATCACGAACTCGCGAATGATTGAACTAGCAGGTCCAGATCGTTGCTCATTTGTGAATGAGCCTCTCTATGTCTATGATTTATCGGGAATGGATCATGATCATGGCAGTAGTGACGAGTTTGATCACGATGCGGCGAATCTTAAACTGTACAAAGATATCGAACGGTATTATCGCGCCTATTCAGTGTAAACAGAGATGCGGACGGAACGCAACTCGCCGCAATTTTTTGTATAGTTGAAAAAATGCCACGATAACAACTCTATCGTGGCATTGAAATAGAGATTTCTGCCTGAACGATCAGTACGATCATAGTTAACTTCAGGGGAGATAGATAGGGTACAACTGTTTTGTCCCCACTATCGTAGTAGCTGTTCGAACGCCGTATTCGCCAAATGCTTCAAATGAAACCCACTGCCAAAACTCTTCCGCATCTTTCGAAAATCGGCACACAAATGCACCATACTGAAGTGGATAGACGACACCATACGAAAACGGCCTCGAACCAATGTGATACTCACCATTGCTATTGGTTACGCCGGAGAATGTTATCGCAGAATTAACCGAACGCAGACCATAGGGAACACCATACAATTCCACTTTCCACCCCACTACTGGAACACCATTTTTCATCACCGAAAAACCAAGTGTATCAGGAGAATTTCCCACAAGAACGGATTCCACATATGACGGATGCTTAGCCGCTCGATTTAAAAAGAAAATATCATAGTCAGTAAGTATAAACCCTTTTGCAAGAGTGGCATAGTTAGAACTATACCCGTAATTGCGATTAGTCAGAGGATTTTTTGCGGAATCAACGGTTGCACCATATCGATCAAAACATCCGCGCGACAGCATGAGTGCCCGCACTAACGAATAGTCTCCTTGAGGTGTAAACAGCGACGATCGCGTTGCCCCTGTGGGTGTATGTAGAATAGAGAGCTTTTTCATCGAAAATTCAGCAAAATCATTGGTGAACTCATCAGTTACTATTAGAGTTAACTCCTTATTGGGTATAGGAACCGTCAGGTCAGCAGAGGTGCCCGTGAACGCAAACAAGGTGTCTATCGCAAAAAGAAGCGTTCCATTAAGACGAGTATCTTGTAATGAATCATTAATACGCTGGATCTGAGCGCGCACCATAGAATCCACGTTCTGAGCGTCATAGAGCGCAGAACGAATTCCCACTGCCATGCGGATTTTCCAAACCGGTTTAGCCGAAGAACTCTGAGGCTGAGCCACCAGTTCAGTAGAACTTCCCGATACAATGGAGAATGAGCCCACCACTTGAACTGGTGATTCCTCTTTGGGAACAATCAAATTAATCACGGGAACTTTTCCCGCCGGAATGGAGTCAATGGTAATTTCATTGTACCCCGGCACAGTGGAAGGTTTTGTAGCTTCACCAAATTTGATTGATGTTCCCTCGATGTATCCACCTGAATGAGCAATCGTGTCGGCAACAAGCAAGGTAATCGAAGCCGGCGCGGAAGTTTTCAGCGTGTCAACGACTATAGTATCGCTAGTGGTCGTATTGATAGTACCGCCGATTGCCCTTTCACACGAAGTTGGTTCATAGATGGTGATTGTTATGTTCCCTTTTCCCGGAAGCTGAAGAGCATAGCGTCCCTTGGAATCAGTTGTCGCCACAACAAGATTTCCCGAAGAACCGTTGATTGGGTTATAGGTACTTGATGCACATTCAATTCGCGCGCCTACCGCAGGTTTCCCATCGCTGGTCATGGCAATTCCAATGGCAAAGTCGGGATTATCTGAACCGCCTGCTACCGAAGTTGGTGCAGAACAACCAAGAATAAAAACTATAGCAAGGCTCAGTATTTGGGAAACCACTTTCATACGTGGCCTCCTTTCGATTTTGAAGATTTTTTACTGTTCCGCGATACGGGAAACATCTGAAAAACAACTTCGTACACAACATCTTGATCAGTGTCAGTAGCGATTCTCGCCAATACAGTCTCACGGGCATCATCGAGAATCTTACGCACATCGTGAAAACACGACGAACTCATTGATACGGTGGAATAGGCGAGATATTTTTCTGTGGGATGAACAAGATCAATGACATCAGCACCTTTCAGCAGTACATCGCGGCGAGATTTTTTCTTGATATAAACCGGAACCTGTTCCGATGTGACAATTATATGAGGAAGTGCATAGATTCCGTTTTCGCCTTTAATAACCATGCCAGTGGCAAGTAGAAATTCAACAGCCTGCGCTGTTTCAGAAACGGTAATTTTCGGGTATACGAGATCGCATAGTTTCTGCATATCTCCTTCCCACACACTAATAACCATAAGTTCCCGCAACACCGGGTAGTACCAGTGTTCATAAAAAGGGAACTGCTCTAGTTCGAGATTTTTGAAACGGGAAGCTTTGTTACACTGGCGCATCTTGGCGTAGTAAAAATCGCGATCTGCCGACGTCTCCGACTGCGTATAAAGCACAAGGTTTTCAAAAAAATCCGCCGCACGACTTTTCAAACCGATTGCCACGGCCAGTTTTCGCGCCGATTCGACAGAACAATTCCGCTCCCCTTTCATGAGATAATTACAAAAGTTGTGAGCCGCAAACCCTGCCCGCGTAGAAAATTCACGCATAGAGAACGAATCTCGTTCGAGCCGTTTCGCAGCAAACCACTCCTGCAGAAAGAGTCTGTAGTCATCATACATATAAAGATTATCAACTATCTGTTTTCCTGAGAGCATACGTGCTCCTTTCATTTGCTCTAATGAGCGCGTCTAGTATAACAATATGTTCATAAAATTGCCACTGCGCACCGAATAAAAACAGATAATCCATCCGAGTGGTATCTGTCGTTACCACTACAACAAAATTGTCGCCCTTTTTCAAATATTTGCACTTTTCTGAAAATAGCTACACGGAAAATCTTTGCTTACTAGCACAAAAGCAGTTTTACACATAAGACACGCACAAGACACGCACAAGACAAGAGAATACACAGACAACTCGTTACATTTTTGTCATATTCACGGTAAAACGCGAAAAAGCAATTAATGCAAGACTAAGACTATAAACTAGTTGAGAAGCTATGGTATCTACAGTTACCACCATGTTCTACTCATACAGGGATTTCCAAGGAATACCTTCACCTTTTTGGTATTCATTAAGTGTGCAAACAATGAAAGATGAAAGAAGGTTCCCCCATGAAACTAAAAACCACAAAAACAGCTCTCGCTATGGCTGCGATGATGTTCTCTCTCGAAGCGGGGGTGTTACAACTCACCGACCAGTCGAATTTCAGTATGGTGAACGCAATTCCTGAAACCAAGATGGTGCAGTTACATACAAAAATTACAAACATCTCCGCAAGTTCAGCAAATATTCAGGTGATTAAAACCCGGCTTGCTTTGCCGAACAAATGGGATGTGGCCATGTGTGTTGAATCATGCCTTCCGCCGTTTATGGATACCCTCGAGTATGTACTTGCGGGCGGAAAGGAGGTGAGTCTCGATGTGGATTTCATTTTTGAAGACGATGCTTCTACCGGCGAAGGGGCAGTTCAGTTTACAATTATCAATCTCGATGACAAAACGGAAAAATATGAACGACTCTACGGCGTTAATTTTACTCCTGTGGCAAAACCAACTGAAACTCTGGCGTTCTCCTTTGAATCTGCTGGGACAATCTCAAAAATCGGTCAAATGACCCAACTTCACGGGTCACTGAAATCAACTCGCAATGAAAAAACTTCGGTCATTTTGAAACGGCGCGCTCTTCAGGCTCCACAAAATTGGGATATCACCATGTGTGTCAACGACCTTTGCCTCCCGCCGTTCATCGAAGAGTCGGAGTTTGACATTGCACCGAACGGACAAGTCTCCTTGGACATCGATGTAACCCCTACCGATTCCGGTGTGGCGTTTCTCGCCTTCGACCTGAAAGATACTAAAACAGACGAACAGGTTTCGATGCTCTTTTCCTTTCCCACCTATGGATCGTCAGCGACTCCAGTTCTCGGCAGTCAAGGAAAAGCAATCGCTCCCGTGGCACTTGCGGTTCGCGGTTCCATGGCTGAGTTGAAACTCCCTTTCAGCGGTGCAGCGCGAGTAGAGCTGGTCGATTTCCGCGGTCGTAAAATTGCGGAACTGTTCAATGGAAATGCCAACGCAAGTACGCCCCTTCTTTTTTCTATGCAAGGGCATTCGGCCGGAAACTACCTCCTCACCGTTGTTCAAAACGGCGTAGAAACAGCAATGCCTTTCGTGTATACAGGCAAGTAACGAGAAACTCCGGAAGAGAGTGAGATACTCATGAATACAATAATCAAAGTTCTCATTGGCGTGGCGCTCATATCGCTTACGAGTTGTATGACTCGCGATGGCGTGGTAAAACAGGCGCAACCCGGTGCCATAACTATCGTAGAACAGAGCAAACAATCAGCTCGCGTTTTTCTCAACGGGAAAGAGATTGGCACTATGAACAACGGCCTGTTCACCATTGAACCCATTTCTACGGGAAAACACGAAATTGTGCTTTTTCGCGAAGGATTTTCTCTTGCGCTAACCACGGTCGTTCTTTCTGAAGGGGAGCAGAAAAATATCCTCATTGAATTGAACAGTGCTGAGTCGGGAACGGTTTCCGTCGAGGCCGAACCGGGATCAATGGTCGAACTGGCAGGTCTGAAACTGGGAGTCACTGACTCCACGGGGATATTCACTCAAGGGGGATTTCCCGTGGGCGACTATCCGCTTCTTATCAGTTCCGGTTCTTCGACGCTCGATACCGCCGCAACAATACAAGCGGGGAAGACGGCGACAATTTCGGCAAAAATCGAACTTCAGCAGAGTGTTTTGGTGGAATATTTGAGCAATACGGACTGTAACTACTGTCCCGCCTACGGAAAAATCATGTATGAAATACTCGATTCCATGAACAACCGTCGCATTCTAAAAATCGCCAGCCACGCCAACTGGCCGGGAAAAGGAGATCCGTTCTTTGCATTCAACCCGAAACCGCAGGAAGAGTTGGCAAAACAGTATGGACCAAAACTGAAATACGCGCTTCCCATGTTTGCAGTGAACGGAGAACCGATTCAGCACAATGGAGATACAGCACTTTTTCGATCGCTATTTCTCGAAACGGTTCAGCGCAAGTTGGCAGAACCAGCACAACTCGCCATGAATCTCACCCACGAATCGATCTCGATTACAAATCGATCTGATTCGACATTTACCGGAACCCTATTCGTGAATCTCACCGAAAAAAAGGTGGTTCTCGACAAAGCACCGGGAACCAACGGTGAAACATCTTTTGCCGATCTGTTCCGCTATCAACCGCTTAAAGAAACAGGAGTATCCATTGCTCCGGGAGAATCGGTTGAACGCACTTTTGTAGTGTCTACCGATAAGCTTACCGGAGGAACGGCACTCAAGTTGACAGCGTTCCTGCAACAGAGCAGTTCGCTGCGCGTCTATCAGTCAGTTCAAATTTCGTATTAAACAAGGAGATTCAAATGAAAAAAGTAATTCTTACCGCTCTTATTACTGTTGCAACACTTTTCGCCGGATCAGTTTCAGAAAAAGCACCGGATTTTAGCGCAAAGACCGTGAAAGGACAGACCTACTCCCTCGCCAAAAGCGCAAAAGGAGTAAAAGTGATCAATTTCTGGGCGACTTGGTGTGTTCCCTGTATGAGTGAAATGAATGAGTTAGCAAAACTTCACTCGGAATTTTCCACCAAGGGCGTCGAATTTATTTCAATCTCCATTGATGACCCGAAAAGTTCCGCCAAGGTTCCGGGATTTGCCAATGCGCGCAAATGGCCCATGACTATTCTTCTCGATCCAGAAAAATCGGTCTACGCAAAACTGAAAGCTACAACCACCCCCACCACAGTGGTAATCGATCAAAATAACCAGATCGTATATCGTCATACCGGATATGCAAAAGGTGATGAAGTCGCTCTTAAAAAAGTAATAGAAGAAACCTTGGGAAAAGGAAACTAACATGAAAGCGAAACACATCCTGCTTGTAGCCGGATCTGTCGCAACGCTTTCTGCGGCTGATTTTCAGGTGAGCGGCAGCAATGAACTACGGGCGGCTTTGGATTCAATCAATGAACCGGAACCTTCGCGCTACTTTCAGGAGTGGTTCGATCTGAACGCCTCTATGGGGAATTTTTCTGTTGATCTCGGGTTCGAAGCGCAGATCGCGCCGTTTCCGGGATCGTTTTCACCGGCTGATTCAATCGGTATGATGAAACGAACATTCCGCTGGAACGGCGACAATATCACGGTGGAAGCGGGGCACTTTTTTACAACTCTGGGCAACGGGATTACTCTTCGCAGTTACGAAGATCGCGATCTCGGGTGGAACACGAATATCGATGGTCTGGCGGTTTCCTTTGCGGGAGAAAAAGTTGAAGGTTCACTCTTTGGCGGGAAAATGCGCGATTTCGAAGGAGTTCGGCACGCTCTTCTCGAAGGAGCAAAAATCCGCCTTGCACCGGGGAAAACATTTTTCCCCGGAGCTACCGGCGTGATTGTTCAGAAAGATAGTTCCACGCACTATTGGGGATCGATCACGGGAGAACTCTACTTCCCTGCGGTGACTTTTAAAGGAGAGTTTGCCGCAAAAGATTTCGGGAAAGCCGGCGCAGGGTTTTCCGTGCCGACCATGTTCAAAGATTGGGACAACTTTCTCGTTCACGGTCGTGCCGCCTATCTGAACACTACGGTGACAGCCGGATCGTTTACACTCTTTGCGGAAGGGAAAAACTACAGAAAGTTCAGTCTCAAGGACGATAAACTGCAGATCAATACGCCACCGGCGGCGATTAAAGAACATCTTTTTTCTCTCTTTACCGACATGACTCCCACTGAATTCAAAGGAGATAATGAACAGGGATTTCTGACGGAACTGTCCGGGCCGCTTCCTGGGGAAAACATGTTTAGCCTGAGTTACAGCAATACGCGTTCGCAAGATTCCACGAAAACGCTCCTGTTCAGTGAACTCTACGGCCAGACCGATCTCCATTTTGGCGAACTGAAAACGACTTTCGGCGGTGGTTTTCAGAATGATCAAGCCGGGCGGTATATCAATGCGGGGATTCACGGTGAAGTGCCAATTAAGGCAATAGCCGTAAAAGCGGACTTTGCCCACCAGCACCGGACGCTTGATCAGAATTTTGATCCTTCGCGACAGTACTTTTTTCAAACCTATGAACTGGGAATCAGCTGGAAACAGTTTGTCTTTTCGGCACTCGGGGCGGCTACTTCCGATCCGGACAGAAAAGAGAGTGGCGATGGGCTTGTCACTCAGGCGTGGGGAGGTGGTCAGTTTAATATGACAATCAAAGAGAAACATCGTCTTCAGATATTTGGGGGAACCCGCAAAGAGGGGAAAATCTGTGCCGGAGGAACCTGTGTAAAAAAGCCGGAACTCAAAGGAATAGAACTCACCTTTATCAGTAGCTTTTAACGGGAGATGATAGATATGTCTAGAAAATGAATGTGTACAAAAGAGAAAGAGGAACTTTCTCACATCGCTAAAGAGATAAATAGTTCATAATATTTCAAAAAAGAGAGACTCATATGAAAACGAAAATGATCGCGGCTTCCGCACTGCTTGCCGCCACAGCGCTTACCGCTCAGCCCATAGTTGATTTCAAGTCCATGCCGGTAGCTACCATTTTTACTGGTACTACCTGTGGCCCGTGCGGTACCTGGGGATGGACGCAATGGCAGGAATTGTATTCTAACCCGATCTATAAAGATAATGCAGTTTTAATTAAGAGTAACTGTTCTTATTATGATGGCGGAACTCCCATGCTAAAAACCACCTATGCAACTGCGTGGGAGTCGATCCACAAGGTAGCTGGATATCCCACATTTGCAGTCAACAACAGCTCGATAGGACAGCCTGAAATCAAAACATACATAACCAATGAAACAGGAAAAGCAAAAGAAATCGGGATAAATTTTGAAGCTAAGATAATTGGCTCAAATATCCGTGTGATACGGTACGTCAAGTCTAACGGAGCTATTACGGGAAATTTCGAACTGAACACCATGGTTATCGAAGACAGTGTGAAAGCTACTCAATCAGGTCAGACGGGTACCGTGAATCACCGATATGTTCTGCGGAAAACGTCGACATTGATCAGCAAAACGGGCGCAAAAGGTACTTCGTTACCATCACAGGCCCTCTCGGGAAATCTTTGGAAAGATACGCTCAGCATTGCTATCGAACAAACAAACTGGGTAAGCTGGAAACAGAAAGACCTGAAAATCGCACTTGTATTGTTCAAAGATGGTATTGTTTATAATGGTTACACACGAGATAACACATTCCAGGAATTAGGATCCACACCGACTTTCGCGCTCACTGTAACCGGCGGAACCGGCGATGGGTCGTACGAATCGGGCAAAACGGTTACGATTACTGCGGAAGTTCCTTCAGGTAAAGAGTTTGTAAAATGGAGTTCTGCTGACGGCGTGGTTTTCGCCGACGCAAATAAATCGACAACTACGATTACGACACTCGGAAAAACCGCCACCGTAACGGCGGAATTCAAAGATGCGGCAGTCGTTAGCGATACCGCAAATTTATCGGTCAATCTTCTCAGTTTCGGATCCTGGAGTGTCAGTGCTGATTCCTATGGTTCGACAGCGACCATTGACACCACCTCTGTCGCTCAGAAAGTAGGAGCAACATTTGCGCTTGTCGCCGGTGATGAAACGAAAGAAATCTATCCATGGGGTTCATTATCAACGTCATATACAAAGTCGTTTTCTGAGGCATCGCTTTTTAAAGTAACCTACTCCGCTTCAAAGCCGATTGGGCTCGTACTGTCTCAAGGTACACTGAGCGAGGATGGTGTCAGTTTTGGCGTTGAACTTCCTGCTGCGGATACTACTCTGTATCTCAAAAAAGAGCTTTTCCTGCAACCTTCGTGGACTCCTGATTCTCTTAAAACAACCCTCGATCTTTCTCAGGTTTCGTCGATCAGTTTTGAAGCAACAGCGCTTAATGCAACCACATTGTTTTATCTATCTGAACTAAAAGCAACGAACTACGAACCAGATCCGGTTTCCGTCAGAAGCGCTCTAGCCCTCAAAAACTCCAACTTTTCCCTCAATGGATTAACCCTCAATATTGGCTCTGAAATTGCCAATGGAGTCGTTCGCGTCATTGGTTTCAATGGACGAGTATTGGTGGAACAGGTTATCTCTGGATCTTCCGTCAATCTCGGTGCAATGAATCTGGCCAGTGGTGTGTATATGGTTTCTGTTAAAGGAAGAGATTTTGCTTCTCCTGCAACTCGATTTATGATTCCATAAGAATTTTTTTTCAGATGGCGGTGACCAGTAGCCGCCATCTTCTACGTCCATAGTTGGTATAATTATTGCTTTCACGAATAGACAACCTTCGATACACACCTTTCAAGGATATACTCTAAAGTCGGATAATATTGCAACATTTTTATGCATGAATTATTTTCGTGGCATGAAAATAGATGGAAGAAAAATCAGCAGAGAAGCGCAAGCCGAAATTCGGATTCGCGCAGTGAAACAGGTCGAAGGTGGTGCCAGTCCTGAACTTGTCGTTGACAGTCTTGGGCTTAACCGTTCGACTATTTACAAATGGTTAGCCACATACGTAGCCTATGGCGAAGAAGGTCTTCGTCGTAAACCAGCACCGGGGCGCGAACCAAAAATCAGTCCTGAGCAAGGTGTAAAACTCCTTGAAATATTAAAAGATAAGACGCCTTTGCAGTTGAAGTTTGAATTTGCACTTTGGACACGATCCATGATTCAAGTTCTTATAAAGAAGGAGTTTAATGTTGACCTTGGGAAAACACAAACTGGTGAACTACTCAAAAAGCTTGGTTTCAGTTTTCAGAAGCCCAAGTATGCTGCAGACAAGCAAGATCCTGTTTTGGTACAAAACTGGCGTGATGTTGAATATCCGGCGCTAGTAGCACGGGCGAAGAAAGAAAATGCAGAAATCTGGTTTCAAGATGAGTCAGGCTTACGCTCTGATCATCACTCAGGTAAAACATGGGGATTAAAAGGCACTCGTCCCGTTGTGACATCAACTGGTTCACGATTTAGAATTAATCTAGTATCGGCAGTAAACAGTTATGGAGAGTTACGGTTCATGGTCACAGCAAAGAACGGAACGACAGAATTGTTTATTGAGTTCTTACGCCGACTTCTGGTAGGTCAAAAAAAGAAAATTATCCTCATCGTTGATGGGCATCCAATGCATAGGTCAAAGAAAACAAAAGCATTTATCGAAAAACACAAAGAGAAAATTGAACTGGTATTTCTTCCTCCATATTCACCGAAACTCAATCCTGACGAATGGGTTTGGAGCCATGTGAAACGAGAGATCGGAAAAAGATCGATTTCTACGAAGGATGATTTGACAAAATTTGCTCGAAGTTGTCTGATGAAACTTCAGCGTGCAAAAGATAAAGTTGCTTCATTTTTCCGTGCCCCTGATACTGCGTATACAATGTCTACAAATTAACCGACTTTAGAGTATGTTCAAGAAAGAGTATATCTTTACTTTTATAAAAACCGTGTCGACAGAACCTAATTGCTTTTAGCTGTGGAGGCCCCATGAAAACGATTAAACAGATCGCCTTGATACTACTACTACTATTAAGTAGCGCAGTATTTAGCGAAACACCGCCGAACATAGGTATTTCACCCCTTGCATCATCGCAGACGTTTGCGCCTGGGGATACGGCGATAATCGCTCTTAAGATTGCGATCCCCGAAGGGTATCATCTCTATGCAAATCCCATGGGGCCCGGTGTGGGGAAACCGGTGACAATCACGCCGAAAACGGTTGAAGGTATCACATGGATTGGAGCGATCGCCCAGAAACCGGAAAAGTACATTCCCGAAGGAATGGAGGAGTTCTGGGCGTGGTCGTGGGAACGTTCTGCAACACTCTTTGTGAAAGGTGTTGTAACTGCCTCACCAAATGCAACAGTTCCGGTGGAAATCTCGGTGGATGGATTGATCTGTAAAACCAACTGCATTCCCGTGACTCAAACAGTAAAACTTTCGTTAAGTATTGGCACAAAAAGTTCTCTAGCCTTCGCTGCCGAGTCATCTACTGCGATCCTATTAGCGAATGCGCAAGAGATTCCCCTTGAAGGCATTACGTCAACTCCCGACGAACCAGTAGCAACAGTTGATGTGAGTGCCAGTAATCCTCCTCAGTGGGATTATTCTCCCAAATCTGCGGGAAAATCCTTGAACATTGTTCTTGCGCTAGTGTTCGCCTTTATAGCCGGACTGATACTCAACTTTATGCCCTGCGTACTTCCGGTTTTAGGAATCAAAATTCTCTCCTTTTCTAAAGGTCGCGAAGGATCCAAGGCGACAGCTTTAAAACACAGTTTTGCCTTTTCGCTTGGGATGATTCTTGTCTTTATGATTCTCGCCACGGTGGCAGCATTTGCTGGCATGAGTTGGGGTGAACAGTTCCAAAACCCCGTATTTATCGTCATTCTTGTGTCAATGATGTTCCTGTTCGCGATGGGAATGTTCGATCTCTTTATTATTCTTGTTCCTTCAAAGATCTCCGAAATGGATATGAAACAGGACACGAACGGTTTTTGGGGGAACTTTTCCAAAGGTGTCTTTGCCACAATTTTGGCAACACCATGTAGCGGGCCCTTTCTCGGTGCAACACTGGCGTGGACGCTCACCCAACCGAAACTGGTGATCTATCTGGTATTCCTCGCACTGGGTATCGGAATGGCTTCGCCCTATATGCTACTAGCCGCTTCCAAACGACTCTCCCGCCTTGTGCCGAAACCGGGAGCATGGATGGAGACATTCAAGCAGATTCTCGGATTTTTCCTGCTCGGCTTTGCGGTCTATCTCATGATCGGACTTCCGCAGGATATGGTTCTTCCCACGGTGGGAATGCAGGTTGCACTGGCGGCGGCAGTGATTCTCTACACCAAAGTCGCTCCGTTTGGTGTGTCGATTGGTAAGAAGATTCAGGCGGGATTGATGGCGCTTGCGGTGATCGGCATCGGCTACTATATCACCTTTGAAAAAATGTATGGCACCGTGGCGCAATCGGAAAAAGTGGAAGGAGAATCCACCGTGACATGGCAGAAATTCTCCGTCGAAGCTATTCAGGCGGCTCATGCTGAAGGGCGTCCTGTCATGATTGACTTCACCGCGAACTGGTGTATGAACTGTCAGTTTAATAAGGTCAATGTCTACCATTCGCCGGAAGTGGAAGCATTGATCAAAGAGAAAAACATTCTGGCAATCAAAGGGGATCTCACCACGGACAATGCGGAAATAGAATCGCTCATGCACCATCTCGGTTCACGGTCGATTCCGTTCCTCGCGATCTTTGATGGCAAAGAGTACAAGACTCCCGTGGTTATGCGGGATTTGGTGGATAAAAAAACGGTTATGGAAGAACTCAAAAAGTTGTAACTATCAACTGTATTACTTGAGAAAAGCCGGAAATCCTAGGAGTTCCGGCTATTTTACATTAGTAAATTGAATAACCTATCTAGTGAGCACCAGCGGCTCTGAGAAGATATTGATGCACACCGCGGACTACTTCACCCATTTTGAAATATTCAAGTCGATCATGTGTATCTTTAGCTGTATGATATGCGGTGTTGCGGTAAAATGCCGTATTTGTGATCATCACAGCTTCATATCCGAAATTCCAATAATTCCGATGATCTGAAAAATCTACTCCAATTACGGAGACGGGAGCAAGAAAGAGCTTCACGGGAATTTTTGAGTTGGCAGACATTATTCTTTGAATCCCTTTAGCGCGCATAGAGCCCTCTTTGTCAACCACCATGATGAAATTCCCTTCATCGGGATACACGGCCTTATCGACTGGAACAGGATATTTCTGACTATTGGACTTATCAGAAAAATACCCAATCATTTCCAGTGATATCATAACATCAACGGCGGTATTTGCATCATGAAGGGACTGTGCGTGGACAAAACTCCCCATCGAATTTGTTCCAAAGAAGGGCGGCTCTTCAAGTGTATACGCAATCAATGTTATACCTTGGGTCAGTTTCGTATTTTTTAGAAGTCGGGCCAATTCAAGAATTCCTGCCACTCCACTTGCATTGTCATCGGCCGCCGGATATGGCCCATGCCCATCATAATGTGCCCCAACGATAATCTGCTTTCCGGTGTCAGGGCCAATGTGAGTAAAGATATTCATATACAATGAATCTTTCACGACAAATGGCTGAGTCTTTGCAAGTAAACCAAGGGACGCAAATTCATCGAAAATGTACTGTGAAGTTTTAAGAAGATTCTCGCGATCAGTATATGATCTGGGGGCAAGCGTCTCAGAAAGCATTTGTACGTGTTTATGAAGGCGACTCGTATCGATCACTTCAAAAGCGAAAATGGAACATACGACAAGTAGAATGATTCCTACAGCTTTCATACAACACCCCTATTTGAAAAGAATTAACAGTATAAAGATAGGTGCAGTGAACGGTATCGTGCAATAATTTCTATCGACAAACGAAAGTGATTCTAACATCAAATCTCTTTCATCTATAGTATCTCACATCCAAGTCATACGTATCGACAGGAGTGACAAAACAATGCCGGAACTCCTAGGAGTTCCGGCATTTGTAATTATGCAGGGATAGAATAATCTACAGTTTATTCTCAATTCCATACTCATCTAAAATTTCTTTAATGAGCTGTCGGCGATCTGGCTTAGAAGGTTTACAATTGCTGATTGGAACAGCCGACTTGATAAGACCCTCGGCCATTCCTTGACATCCGGGAAATCCACAGGCTCCGCAGTTGAAATGAGGAAGTGAGTCGTATATCTTCTGAACGCGTTCATCCACTTTTACAGCGAGCACAATCGAGGCGATTCCCAACAAAACGCCAATAGTAATCCCGACAATACCGATCACGGCAATCGCTGACAGAACAAGACTATTCATTTTCAGTATCTCCCTTCGAATCACTGAGCGCACATTGTGAATCGCTACATGAACCGCATTTTGGCAATGATCCTTTGAACTCTTCCGGTAACTGCTGTTTGCGATTCAATTTCCACATGGTGAAATAGAATGCAATCAATCCAACGATGACTATAATGGCTATAGCAATTCTCATTAGAACATCCCCACAAAACCGTTAAACGCCATGGCCATGACAAAAGCAGTGATCAAAGCGATCGGCACCCCTTTTAGTCCCGCATGAATCGGCGCCTTCGCAATTTGTTCGCGAATCAGCGCAAAGACGTAAATAACAAAAGCGTATCCAGAAGAGGTGAAAAAACTGAACACTATCATGATCAGAAAATTCATACCCAAAGAGAGTTCGCTATTGCTCTTGTCAATGTTCAACAAAGCCACACCAAGAACGGCACAGTTCGTTGTGATAAGTGGAAGGTACACTCCCAGGCTCTGGTAGAGTCCCGGTGAATATTTTTTAATCACCATTTCAACAAACTGAACAAGTCCACTGATTACGAGAATAAATGAAATCGTGGAGAGAAACTCCAACTTGAACGGTACAAGCACAAAGATGTAGAGTGCGTAGGTCGCAACCGCAGAAAGTGTGATCACGAATGTAACCGCAAGACCCATACCCAGCGCAGAATCCTCTTTGTTCCCCACACCGAAAAATGAACAGAGTCCAAGGAACTGAGTCAGAACGATATTTTGAATCAGAAACGCGCTAAAAGCGATCGTCAAGATTGAAATAACACTATCCACGAAGATCTCCTTCAGGTTGAGTTGATTCGGGCTGAGCGGATGCTATAGACAGTTTTTCCTCTTCAGCTTTTTTTGCTTCGGCGGCAGCTTTCGCGGCGGCCTTTGCTGCAGTGGCGATCTCTTTCTCTTTTTTCTCTTTGTTGAGTTTAATCGTGTTCATCATCCAAGCGATCAATCCGAACATGAGAAATGCGCCGGAAGATTCCACAAAAATGGTGGGCGCATGATTTGCATCGAGAATGCGAAATTTCAGCATATCCACTGCGCCGGTGCCTATCAGTTCGCGGGAGAATCCCAACACTGATAGTCCGAGTAAAAACCCTAGCCCGCTGGATACTCCATCAAAGAACGAATCCACCACGCCATTTTCTGCGGCAAATGATTCTGCACGACCAAGAATGATACAGTTCACCACAATAAGCGGGAAATAGATTCCCATACTTTCAAATAAAGCAGGCATATACGCTTCCATGAGCATTCCCATCACCGTCACCACCGAGGCGATGATCGTGATATAGACAGGAATGCGAATGTCTGCAGGAACGATTTTGCGAACCATGGAAATCAAAGCGTTCGTAATCGCCAGAACAACCACAACACTCAACCCCATACCCACCGCATTGGTAAGATTATTGGTCAGTGCCAAAGTTGGGCAGAGCCCGAGGAAAAGGACAAATGTGGGATTGTCTTTTATGATTCCGCGATACATATCAGCGGCGAGTTTATTCATTTCAGCACCTCAGTTATCAAGTGATTTGAAACAGTTTCAATGCTCTGTTTCATCGCCTTAGTCGAATAGGTCGCACCGGTGATAATATCGACATTCATAGCCGATGCATTCTGTTTATAAATAGCGGCGAGATACTCTTCATGGGTAATTTTGTCCCCACGCCCCTTTGTTTCGCGCATCTGAACATACTGGATTTTCTTTACAGCACCTTTTATGTCAAAAGCGATGAGATAGAGTATTGGCGCATTTCGTCCTTCGGGACTCATTTCATACACATAGTTGACAGAATCGCCGGCTATTTTGACTTTGTACAGCCCATCGACATCGAGCAACTTTTCAAGCTTTGACGTTTCGGTGATCTCTTCGTATTCGAAAGGTGTATTCGAAAAAACCTTGTCCAGGTTGTCCCGCACCTTTTGGATAGTTCGCTCAATTATAATGGGTTGAACAATCACGTACACACCGGAAACAATTGAAGCACAGATGATCGAACAGGCGCCGAGAATGACACCATACTTAAAACTAATTTTTACCATACAGAACCGTCACTTCTTTACTTGCAATTCGCTGTTCAAGAATTTTCGTGATAAACAACCCCGTTCCAACGAGAATCGAAACAGTCACAACAAGCGTTGTCACAGTCTGACGGTTGAAACCAAAGATCGCTTTATCAGTTTTTTTATTAATCAGCGGAACAAAGAGATTTGCAAAGAGCAGTGCGTAAAAAACGCCGTCAGAATCTTTTCCGAGAAAGCGCACCATGGTGAACGAGAGTGTAAAAATCGCCGCGTAGGCAATGGTTCCAATTGTCGTGTAGGGCTTTGTGAACGGATCTGTCATCATTAGAATCGCCACAAAGAGATACCCACCAGCCAACAAGTGAAAGAGCGGATATTCAAAACTCTGATTGAATGAAATGGCAATTACCGCGAGTGTAATAAGAGATGTGACTAGCGTGATCCCCAGCGGGCGAAAATCAATGGTTTTGCGCACGGCAAAGAAGATCAATACGAGTGGATAGACGATCACCGGAAACGAAAACAGCATACCATGATTTGTCGTGAACAACAATTCCGTCAATGGGCGCATATTTGCCAGTGACACAATTCCGTTAGCGTGCAGTTCCATAAGTGGCGAAAGTGCAACCGCAGTGAAATCTTTTTGAAAAATCAACTGTAACAGGTAATTGTCCATAATCGGCGAAAAGTTTGTGGTCACCAAGGCAGGCCAAGAGATCCCCACAAACAATCTTCCCACAATAGCCGGATTGAACACATTAAACGAGTAACCACCAAACACCATTTTCCCGATGAACACACTGACGAAGGATCCAACTGCCACGACAAATAGAGGCGTTCCCACAGGAAGCATCAGCGCATAAATCAACGCCGTCACTTCCGGTTTTGTGGTTTTTAGAGTTGCTTTTGCTTCATCGCGCATGATGCTCGCCTTTTGAGTCACGAAGAAAATCTCCGATTCGCGGGCAACAAACACACTGACAACAAAAATCAACGCTGCCTTAATTGCCAAAACATAATCATACGCAAACTGTGACACCGTTGCAATTGCCGTAAGAACAATGAGCACGCGATAGAAATCGGTGCTAACTTTCTCTAAATCGCCCTTGAAATAGGCCATCGGTCCCTTGTTAATTCGAATATCCATCGCTTAGAACTTTCTCCAAAATTTACGGTATTTCCAACCTTGATAGACAATAACAACAGGTAAAAACACCAGTGTTACACCGGTTATAATTTCTAATGTATGTTGTGAAGAAGCGGCTTTGATAATCAATAAGCCTTCACTTTGAGCAACTGTTGACGGAAGTATATACGGAAAAGCCGCACTAAATCCGGTAAAAATCACAAGAGTAATACCCAAAATGATCGAAACAAACGCACCGACATAGCGTTCTTTCAACATGAACAAAAATTGTGCAACATAGAGCAACATCGCCAAAATTGGCATCGTCCAAAGTGCAGGTATCTTAGCAAAGTACCCTGTTTCAAACACGTTGTTCTTATTGGTCAGCGCGAGGAACAAAAGTGCCACCGCAAAGATGGAAGCGCCACTGATCCACAAACTTGACGCCTTTGACGGCGTTTTGAAATCCTTGCCAAGAGTCATTTTTATCCAACAATACCCCATGGTAAGGGCACTCAACACAAAAAGTGCTCCGCCAAACTGAGCCGACCGCGAGAAAATCACCGTGAAACTTTCAGTCATCAAATTATCTTTGATCGGAAGGCCAGTGAACAGATTAATCAAGTAAATCCCAACGATAAGAATCATCGCAAGGCTGGAAACGCCCCACACTTTACTCACTGCTTTTTGCCACAGACGATCGTCAGACTTATAGAGCAACTCGATAGAAGTTCCTCGAAAAATCACAGCCATAAGCAGTAGATAAAAAGGAATATACAACGCCTGAAGTGTCAAGCCATAGGCCGTAGGGAACGTGGCAAAAAGCCCTCCCACCGCTACGATCAGCCAAACTTGTATACCATCCCAAAACGTGGCAACACTCTCATTTATTTTCTGAAAATAATCCTCTTCGACGCGGTATTTCAAACTGAGCATACCCACGCCGGTAACGAATAGTTCCTGACTTACGTAAATTGCCCACACAAGGGCAAGGATAAAGTACCAAATACTCGCGAGTAATTCGTGACTCATACCAACTCCTCTTTGTAAAGTGGTGCATTGATTCGTTTAACCATCAAGTATACACAAGCAACAGCAAGAATGAAATACATAATCAGAATTGTCATGAGAGAAAACCACACTTGCATTTCAGGAACATTGCTCACGGCATTTTTAGTAAGCATAAGCCCATAAACGACATAAGGTTGACGGCCAACTTCGGCTACGATCCACCCAGCCATAATCGCGATATAGGGAAGCGGAAACGACCAGAGATAAATTTTCTGCATCACCGGTGAAGCCATGTACTTTTTAAAGAACACCAGGGTATACGTTGAGTAGAGAATAAACAGCGTTCCCAATCCCACCATAAGCGCAAAAGAGACTGTCACCATAGGAGAACCACCGCTGATCGCATCGATCTTTGTTGGCTGGATTGGCACAATATAATTATAGTACACGTTGCCGATAATCGGCATAAGAAACGACATCACCACAAGAACAATATTTGCAGGCTTAAATCCTAGGCGGAAAGTTGCGGCTTCTTCACTATCTTTGTCAACGCGAAGATACCGGTACGCTCCTATCCCAAGAACAAAGTACGCTCCCAAGAGGAAACAGGCGGTATTGTTGTGAATAAGCATATACCATGCATAGGGATTCAGCAGGATTTCTTTGAAATTTTCCACAACAACACGACTTCCATCGGCGGCAAGTGAATACCCGACCGGATTCTGCATAAATCCATTAGCGGTGATAATCCACAAAGCCGAGAATGTTGTACCGATAAGAATCATTAGAACCGTGATAAACCGCAACCGGTTAGACATTTTATTTTTCTTGAAAATCCACAGACCAGTGAACGTTGATTCGAGGAAAAAGGCGATAATGGCTTCGAAAACGAGCGGTGCACCGAAAACATCCCCCATGAAAATCGAATAGGCTGACCAGTTTGTGCCAAATTGCAAACTCATGGTAAAGCCTGTCACAATGCCGAACGCATAGTTAATCACAAACATATCGCCATAAAACTCTGAGAGATGTTTATAGCGAAGGTTTTTGCTTTTCATGTAGTTGTATTCGTACAAACAGACCAAAAAAATGAGTCCGATACTGAGAGGTACGAACAGGAAATGGAACCCCACAGAAAACGCAAATTGGATGCGACTTAATATTTCAACCATGAAAACCTCTTTTGATAACTATGAAAACATAATCTATTCGGCAATTGTATTCTTTTTTTCTCGAGGTGCTTTACGGGAAAACGAGTCATACTCCACTCCCCTTTTGCAAACAGATGAAACGGCCGATCGTTGAACCACTCCGCTCCAACATCAAATCGCGTCTGATGGCCAAAACGACTCCCCTTGTCACCTTCATAATGAAGCTGATTCAACAAGAGCCCGTACCCAAGAAAGGGAATTACAGGCGTACTTTTTGTGAGATCATGTCGAATTGTCCATCCATACTGTAAAATCGAAAGGCTCGAATCGCCGGAAAACACCGTATATCCCATAGGAACGGTGATAAACGATGCAGGCCGTGTACCATCAAGTCCAGACAACTGCCAGGAGTAATCAAACAGAACCGTCGCCCCCGGAAGTGACTCATGAGAAATTTCGTTTTTATGAGCGTAGATCCCACCAAATTCCAACGAGTACTGCTTCGGAACGCGTTCAAATCCATAGAGTGAAAGCGTTACACAGGCAATACATGCAATTATTCGAGCTATCATTTTTAGGAAAACCTTTACTAGAGTTACTACCGCATTCCCGACAAAGCACATTTTTCACTGCCGATGCCAATGCAAAAATCTACCCTAAACAGGTGCACTAATATAGCTCACTCAAAACTCAAAAAGAAGAACAATTTCCCTAGAGAATGTGACCATGCAACGTTGAAATAACCATTCCATGCGAACGTATCACAGAGACACATGCACCAATCGCAAAAAGGGTAGACACGAATGCCTACCCTCAATGAACAAAATCCGATACAGGAGCGCACCTCTCCCCTATTTTTTCACCCGAACCTTTTCCGGAACGATTTCTGGGCCGGTGACATCTTCCAGAACCTCTTTGCGCCGAATCAGTTCCGTGGAACCATCCTCCATGACCATCACGACAGCCGGGCGATAGGTGATAAACTGCATCCACTGAGTCACATTGTACGCGCCCACCGGCCACATGACCAGTGGAGTGTTCATCGGTAGCGGCGGAAGATAGGCCGAATCAGCCACCACATCAATGTTCATGCAGAGCGGGCCGAACAGGGTACACGCTTCGGGGACACCGCCGGTGTCCACTGCCGGAGCAATGTTGAAATTATACCACGATCCGGTGTAGAGCATGTTCACTCCCGCATCCAGGAAGTAGCCCGAATTTCCGTCGGGAAGCTGTTTCTGACCGATCACCGAACTGACCAGCGAACCGGCTTCGTCAACCATGTGGCGTCCCGTTTCGAGGTAGAGTTTTGGGGTGCGTCCTGCGGGAAGAACCGCTGTCAGCGTATTGCAGATCGCTTCGGCATAGGCATCGATCTCCGGAACCGACACTTCCGGCGGAAGGTAGATCCCCTTGAGTCGGCTTTTGGACGGGAATCCGCCTCCGATATCGATATACTCCAGTTCGATTTCGTGTTCATTTTCCATGTGAAGCATGAAATTCACCATTTTTTGCACCTGAAGTACATAGGCATTGGGATCGAGCATAAATGTTCCGATGTGGGAGTGGATCCCTTTCAGTTCGAGCCATTCCGAACGAGCAATCCGTGCCGCCGCATCCGCCGCCTGAGAAGTCTCCAGATTGAAACCGAATTTCGACCATCGCGGGTAGGTTCCTGTGTCCATATTGAGTCGAATTCCCACACCCACTTTCTTCCCGAGCGCTTTGGCGATCTTTTCGGCGCGGTGCAGTTCGTTGAAATTATCAAGATTGACAATGGCATTCTCTTCGAACGCGAGTTTCAGTTCATCATCATTTTTCCACGGGCCGTTGAAAATAATCTGATCACCGCGCATGCCGAGTTGACGCGCTTTCTGGTATTCAAACCCCGAAACAACCTCGGCAATTTCCCCTTCTTGGTGAAACACCGAACAGATCGCGCCAAGATAGTTGGTCTTGTACGACCATGAAAACTGCACGTTCGGGTAGCGGGTCGAAAACGCCTGGTACGCTCGGCGATACTGATTGCGCAACTGTTTTTCACTGAACACAAAGAGCGGTGAACCGTACTGTTCCACCATGTCGGTGATCGCAGCGCCGTCGATATCCTCCTTGATATTTCTCATGGATACATTGCCGAACTTGTTCATCACTCCCACCACTTGTTTCACGATTGTGGGGCGGATATATCTTTTTTTCATATTTTCTCCTTATTGTTCACAGGCCTTCGACCTGTGTTGGTATACTGTCGCCCGCTTTGGGGCTGAATTCAAAAATTATTCCCAAAAGTACCCGTTACGAATCTTCTTTTACCACGGATCCAACGTAAGACCCTGTCGTTCATGGTCATGTTCAACGGTTTCATGGTCATGCTCATCGGTTTCACATTCCTGTTCGACGATTCATGGTCATGTTCAATAGTTATGCATAAATGTTCATTATCCGAATACTCATGTTCAAATCCGTACCTCAAGACAAGGGAAGATCAATCGTAATCTGCTGATTTTCATGCTCATTCTTGACGGTTTTGCACTCATTCTTCACGATTACGCGGCCATTCTTCACGCTTTTACACCTATTCTTAACAATCTCCCGTCATTCTTCACGATTCCGCGGTCATACTTGACGGCTGGATACTCATCATTCTTCACAGGTTGAAATAATGCAACCCGCGCCTGCATTCCGTTTAATCGTTTTGTCGATTTTTCGTTTTATCTGTCTTTTCCCGACTCTCGCCCAGAGTTGTCAGCTGTTCGAAATCGCTGATATGCCGAATCATTTCACCGGTGTAGCGAATCAGCATCTTGCCCGCTTCGTAGTCCGAATGAGTTTCATAGGGCATATTCAGAAGATGTTTCACCATTCGTTCCGGAAGATTGATCCCACATCCTGCCGCCATATAGAGCCACGCGGGAAACCGCGGATTGATTTCGATCAGATAGAACTCGTCGGTACCCGCTTTCTGAAGGAGTTCCAACTCATAACCACCTGCCCACTTGAGTCCCGTGACGAACTTGCGCGCCGCTTCGAAAATTGCATCGTTGCGAACCGCCACATTTGTCCACACTTTACCCAGTTTGGTAGTCATGATCTTTTTGATCGCCATGGTTCCCATATCCATCCCGTGACCATCCGCCAGACCGATCATATCGTACTCATCGCCGACAATAAACTGTTGAGCAATAATCGGATATCCCCACTTGGCCGCCATGTTGTAGAACTCTTTTTCCGCTTCAGCACGGGTTCTCACCTTGAACGCTTCGTAGAACGGCCCTTTGATCATCATGGGATAGCCGAACATCGATTCCGCGGTGACAATATCCGCCGGAGAACTCATGACCAGCGTTTCCGGAACCAACAGTCCCAGTTCCGGCGCCAACTGAACCAGATTCTGCTTGTCGCGGCGCATATAGGTTTTGATATCCGGAAGCAGCAGTTTGATCCCCATTGCTTCGATTTCCGGGCGAAGTTTCATATAGAGCGGAAGTTCCGCGTCGAGCGCCGGAATAATCACATCGATCTGTTCACGGTCATGGATATACGACAGCCGTTCGAGATACACTTTCGGATCGCACGACGGCCACGGAAGGATGTAGCTCTTGTCGATCACCCAGTCCATAAAGATTCCCGGCTCCATTGAGTCATAGGCGAGCCCGATTGTGCGGATCTCTAGATCGCTCTCTTTCAGCGACCGCGCGATTCCGGTTCCCGGCCCGGGATTGTCAATCGCGTTGATTCCGCTCATTGCAACTGTTATCATGTTTATTCCTTTGCTGAAACGATTAATACGCCTTCGACAGGCTCAGGCCCCAAAGTCCGGTCAGTGAGCTTGTCGAACCGTATTGTGTCGTTTGATCATTAAATAAGGTAGTTCGCCTGAAGCTGCTCGATCGTTCTGATCGTATCGCTTTCGGCAGTGGCAGAATCAGTTTCGTACTCTTCGCAGAGATGCCCAATGATCTCTTCGGTCGATTTCCCCGCTTTTAGGTCAGCCATAATAAACAGCGCCGTTTCATTGGCAGTATAGCTGTTTCCCGAAGCGGGATCGAAAATGTATCCACTGTCGGCGATCGCCAGATTCTGCAGTTTTTTCAGTTCCATAGGGCCCATCCTTTTGGTTGGAATTTGTCGTTTTTCATTCAAATTTGCGTAGGAAACCCGCTGGGGTGAATCTTCATTTCACCCGTTTGATACGGTTTTCCTATTTTTTCGTTTATTTTGTTGCAGTCATCTGCTTTTGAATCGCTACCGCTTCCTGATTGAGCGGATCGAGTATGTATACCGATTCAAGAAGTGCTAATACCTGATCTTTTTTCCCTTGAGCCAATCGAATCCGCGCCAGTTCTGTCAGAAAATTCACGTTCGTCGGATAGCGAACGGTAATCTCTTCCACCACTTTCGAAGCCGCATCGGCCTGACCAAGTACGCGAAGTGCCACCGCCTGCCAGTAACAAAAGTCGAGGTTGTAGTAATCGGTTTTTCTTCCAATGCGACACTGCTGTTCCACCTCTTTCCACGATCTTCGAGCCGCATCGACTAACACCAATCCCTTGCGCACCTCCAGCGATGCCGGATATTGGGTCAAAGCCACACCGTAGAACTTTTTCGCATCGGTAAAATTCCCCGCTAAATAGGCAAGCCACCCACGTCGATAGTTTACCGTGTAACTCTGAGGGTATGCCGAAGCAACAGGGTCTAACGCGTGGGATGCATCGGCGTATCGCTGTTGTTTTTCAAGTTCATAGGAACTAAAGTAGGCTTTTCTGATTTCTGCCGCCGACGGTTCAGCAGCAATACTAACAACACCAATCATACTCAATAGTAAAATCACCTGTTTCAATTTCATAGGACACTCCTAAAAGCTAAACGTTGTTCCGCCAAGAGCGATCAGGCGGGAAAGTTGTTCATAATTTTCGTAACGCCACAAGGTAAAGAGAGAAAGTCGACCAGATCCCGGCATGACCGCTCCATAGAACGATCCCGAAAACCGATGCGGCAGAGTTATGGTCACCACATTCTTGCCGGAACTTTCTGCGGTAAATGCTCGTTTTCCCACGACACCCGAAACGCTGACGGCACCGTGTTTCCCCGTTACTCCCAGTTCCACTTCCGCCGAGAGTTGCACACCGGGAATTTTCATCGCCACGGGAGCACCCGTTTTGAACACAGAGGAAGGGGTAACGTTCCACGAAAAGAGTTTTACGGTGCCACCAATATCAGGACTCACTTGAATTGTACCCACTTTTTCAGTGAAAGTCCCGTACAAGTACGATCCTATAGTAAGATAGTTCCCATTAAATCCTCCATAGGCTCCCAAAGATGCTCCTCGGTTCATGTTGGCCATGTTCGATTGCCACAAATTCGCCGATGTGACCATGGTCAATCGCCGTCCGAACGCATTGAACACCGAAAATCCCGCGTAGATGCCATTTTGAAAAATCGATGTCGGTACGAAGGAAACAGTGTCATCGTAGCTTGCTGTATCCGAATCAGATATGTACGATTCGGAATAGAGTGTCCATATAGAATCGGTGAACGTCGTATCTACTCCATTAAACTTTTTGTAGGTTTTAAGCGAGTCTACAATTGAGTATTTATGCGTTTCAGGATTTTCATTGACCCAATGATCAACAGAATCTTGCACAGTGTAGAGCATCGGCCACGGCATATTTGCAGAACTGTCACGACTTTTATAAAGTTGTGATTCATAGGAGACACCATACACGTTTTCCCCAAAGGATGCATCGAACCGGCAGTACTCCAGTTCAACAGCGAACCTTTTCTTAACATTCAAACGTGTTCCCGCGGACAGAAATGATCCGTGATCGTAGCGATATTGATTTTTTTGATCGTTAATTTCACCTTTTGAATAGATTATCGGCCCCCCCATAGCCGATACGGTTTGCAGTACTGCCGTTTTTTTCTCGATAGTCGCCGCAGTGATCGCTCGCTGAGTGGCAGAGTCAAAGGCTATTTTTTGTGCCTTCTCATACCAGCGAATCGCCTCTTTGAACTCACCGGAACCGTAAAATCCGTCACCGCCACTGCGAAAAATCATGGGACGCGATTCCTGAGGAACTACCGTTTCAATTGTAGTCATTCGTGTTGTAGCGACGGCCCGGTTTTTTCCTAATCCAAGTATCCACACCTCTTTAGCCAACAATATTGCATCGTGTTCATCGGTGTGACAAAGCAGTAAAGCTTCATCATACCGTTTCAGCATAACCAAGGAGTTAATCATCCCGTACAAGGCATCTCTATTCCCCGTGGATTCATAGTTATCTGCATATTGTTGGTAACTTTTTTCAAATGAACCTTCCAAGTACGTTTCATAAGCACTTTCAAGACTACCAGCCCACGCAACAGAAGACAAAAAAACCACATACAACAACATACTACAGCGCTTCAAGCACATGTATCTCACCTTTCATTTTCATTTTAACTCGCGAAAACCGTGCATGTGAATCAAGGGTTAATTCACTTTCAAAATGATCCGTAGAGAAGAGATGATTCAGCACGACTGATCCACGAACTACACCATTTTCACTCTTGTATGATCCTTTTCCACTGTAGAGCGGATGATAAAATGATTTCAAAAGATAGGCAAAGAGCGGCAACCGGCTTTGCACTACCGATGCCGGAAGTGAGTCTTTCCATGTAACCGGTTGTTCTGTCATGGGAATCGACGGAACAGCGGTAAACAGAAACCTCAAAGGCGAATTTTCAGTTCCGATATAGGAAGTAAAAAGAAACTCCGATTCACGTTGAATAAAGTAGAGTTTGCTCTTTCGAACCACATCTTCAAGGCAGTACGATCCATCGACATCCATGCGCACTTTCAGTTCCAAAAGCCCTGCATCGACACCATTTTTGTGGTATCGAAAACGAATAGTATCATCCAAAAGAAATTGAAACATCGCCCCCATTTTCTTTGAAACTACCAGCGAAGAGAACCGATCACCCTTTCGTGGATGTGTTTCGCCGCGAATAACTGCGCCATTTGATTCCGCTTGCGAAAAGGAAAATTGTACCGCCGGCGCTCCGGCATAAGCCCAATACTGAACCTGCATGTGGATATGCGGCTGAGCGGAGTGGCCGGAATTTCCACACCGTCCGATTACCTGTCCCACCACAACCCGATCACCGATATTCACTGCGAGCGATCCATTCGCAAAGTGTGACAATTCAACGTAGTACCCAAAGTCAGAATAGAGGATTATATAATTCCCCCAATTTTCTTCCTTGTTTACCGAACCGATCGGATTATCAGGAATCGTCGAGACAAGAGCAACCACGGTTCCACTTACCGGTGCGAGAACTGGTTTATTATAACAGTAAAAATCTTCGAGCCGCTTTCCACTATGGCGGAATGTTGTCCCATTCACGGGATCTTCAATAACAAAATCAACCGCATACCGCCACAGACCTTGATGTGTCCAATCATCATCAAAACCTTGATAGACCGTCCATTCACCGCTAAAGGGTAAACGAGGCGACGGAAGAGTGACGCCGAACCGTTCCGCATTGGTGCACCACTCTTCGAGATTTTGTTCTGGCGAATTGCGAAATTGTCGCGTTACGAAAGGGTATTTTGCGATATACAGCGCATGTATAAAAAGAAGAACAGTAATGGCAAAAGGGAGAGTAAACGCAGGAATCCCGAAAGTCGACCAAAAAACAGTCATACCATCAAGTAAAATTGAACTGACACAGACCCCGATAAGCGCGATTCCGTACGTTCGTTTCGATGGAATAAGAAAATACCCTCCCAGCGAAAGAGCAATAAGTATATAGTTGAAACTAAAAGGATTAGAGACACTAGAATGCGGTATCCCCGTTAAGAGCGAATGAAAAAATGTTCCCGCAAAGTATCCCATCACAATGAGAAAGAAATTGATTCTCGACAAAACGAGGACGATACTCAAAATGATGAGTCCAATCCAATCGTAGGGCAAAAAGAGCAGTACCCCTATCGACCGCAATAACCCCTGGATCGCTACCGGCAAAGCATCAATATTCAAAATACTCATTTCAAATGAGTTATGAATATGCGACAACGAACTGTATTGCATTGCAGCCAAATAGACCAGCGTAGCGATAATTGCAAAGGGAAGATTGAGAATCGGTAAACCTAAGTAATAAGAAAAAAGTGCATGTAAGGATGAACTAAATAAAAATGTCAGAATCCCCACCACCACACTCATTAGAAGAGAAAGTGGAGAAACAGCATACACAAAACCAATTGCAAGCCCTGTCATCAAAGAATTGTAAAGATAGCGCGTATGTGTATCTAGGGCGTTATTCGTATTGCACACTTTAGAAAAGGCTGATGCGGCGAAAAAAGCAACAAGCGCATGGATCCCCGCTGAAGGGTTCACGAAAGAGAGCACGAGTAGAATTCCACCCAACAGTTTATTGGTGGAAAACAGAAGGTAGCTATAGCTTTCAAGAAGATATGAGAACTGTTTTTTCAATACCATAAAGGAACTCCAATATCGGTTATAAGCAAGGAAGTGTCCGATCCGAGAAGTTGGTGCGGTGGATTTCTATAGAGTTCTATATAACTTCCATCAAGGGTTTCACCCCGTTCTTCCACGGCTATACGCAACCGTTCGTAGAGTGGCGCAAGAAGTTCATAGGATCCGTAGTGGCGAAGATAGAGGAATCGAGGCATTCCAAAATTTTCAATTACAAATCCATTCGTCGGAATCAACCATTCACCATTGACCGGAACAAACACCTTAAAATGAAAATCGTCAAACGTGCTATCAGGGTAAAAGAACGTTCCCGTGGGACCACATTCAAGCGCTCCGTAGTTGCGAATATATCGACTTAGCAATTTCAAATGAACAGCAATATCGCGAACTGAACCTCGTCCTTCCATTGTGGCGACCTGAAATAGCGACAACTTTGTTTCACGAACATCTTCAACAAAAGGGGTTACGCCTCTATTCACTTCCAAAAACCTCAAGCCATTTTCGACTACCGCCATTTTGCGAGTCAACTCTACTTCTTTCTGTTCTAACACAGACAAAGCATTGTCTCCTTGTTCGAGAACCGCTGCAATTTCCGGAACGGCAAAATCCAGTGCACGCAAAATGCTTATTTTTGTTCCCCGATCAATTTCCAAGCTTGAGTAGAAACGATATCCCGTTGAACTATCAATTCTGCATGGAACTAACAATCCTTTTTCTTCGTAAATCAGTAATGACTTACGCGTTAAACCGGTGAGTCGGCAGAACTCCTTTTGTTTCACTTCAGTGTTCAATCTGACCTCTCCTTTTTCATATCCCTAAGTATACACGATCAACTCTTTTTATGCACGCATAAAACTGTTCTCAGGGCCACGTTTCTGGCCAAACAGTCGAAATGCTTAATATGCAGCATATCTATTCTCTATAACCAATTCCTCCCAGCCTTCTGGTCATATCGATGCGCCATCGAAACGCTCAATGCACTTCATTTCAGAGCGAACGATTATTATGATTCTACATTCCAACTATTCAGTTGCGAGCTCGCAACAATTCCCAAAAATGTTCACCGTTATCGACTCCGATCAATTGTATATTACATTGACAAACTCGTACAAGACGAGCAACTCGCAAACGTAACAATAATGATTGTTACACCAATGAAAAGGCTTACTGCTGTATCACGGGAAAAAGCAACCAATGTTGGAGTAAACATCGTTTCCTATTGAACAACGTGTAACTCTAGCAGTGCTAATGTTTAAATCGGAACAGAGAAAAATGTTAAAGCAGACGATTCTGCAGCAGAGTTGCGAGCTCGCAACAGACAAACCAACTCGTACAACTCGTCACCCTCGTGGTGGGCAGAAGGGGGATCATTGAAAAAAGACGGACTTTATACCAGCAAACAGGTGTGCGACTTGGTTGGTATCAGCAAAAACACTCTCTTGAAATGGCTTGACCAAACATTGATAGCAGAACCGGAACAACGGACGGTATATCAATTTCTTTGGTCAGAAAAAAACATTGCCAACATCAATGATTACATCGAACGAAGACGGAGATAACAGATGAGAGAACCAAAAGTTATTTCGTTCCTGAACTACAAGGGTGGAGTAGGAAAAACCAATGTGTCGGTTAATTTCGCTACTCACTGTGCGCAGAAAGGATTGGAAACACTTCTGATCGACTGGGATCCACAAGGTGATTCCACCGAGTATGTTGGCTTTGGTCGAGAAAATGTAGAATACACGGTCTATGATTTTCTCGCTGAAAACATTCACCCTGAAAAAGGTGTTACGATTCGCCCGACCGCGTTTGAAAACTTGAGTATCATTGGTGCAAATGCATCGCTGAAAAATGTCGAACATCTCGTTTCACGACAGGAAGACACCTTTGAACGGTTTCGCGACCTCTTGCACGAGTGTGCCAATCAATTCGACATTGTCGTTATCGACTGTCCTCCAGCAAATTCCCACGTGAATATCGCGTCGATATTTGCCAGCACGCACGTATTTATCGTCACCACTTCATCTTCGGATTCAATTGATAAAATTGGGCTCGTGGACAAAATGGTGGGAGATATCAGTTCTGTCATTGCCGAGAATAGCAGCGATGGGTTTGGCCTTCCTCAATTAAGCGGTATCGTTCTGACCATGGCAGTTGAAAATACCGTGGGCCTTGATGTCGCTCAAGAACATCTGAAAGCGATTTGGGGAAATCTCATTATCGAACCGGCTATTCCTCGCACCGTTGCCGCGGCGTATTCAGTTTCAGAAAATGTGCCACTCATGGTGAGTCGTCAAAACACGAAAATTGCAATTCGCTACCGAAAAGTCTTTGAGGAGGTATTGCGCCGTGTCAAATAATACAAGAGAAAAATTAATGGCAGGACTGGCCAAACGAGATCGATCTATGCTTGCGGATCCACATTTAGAACGCATCGGGGATACGGTTCGAAAAAATGCCGGAGTGGTATCGCGGGAGAAGATTTTCGAAATCCCTGTAGATCAAATAGCGGACAATCCGTTTCAGTATCGCGACGAAGAGAGCCTCAATAGTAGTGAACTCGAAAGTCTCGCTGTATCGATTCGCGAACACGGGTTGCGCAGTCCGATCCAAGTGCGACGCACCGGTGAAAGCTACACTCTAATTGCAGGCTGGCGACGACTCACGGCAATTCGCCGGTTTCTTCCCGATATGAAAACAGTGAAAGCGACGGTTGATGCAGAAATCGACGACCGTACTCATAGACTCTTAACCGTAATCGAAAATGAGCAGCGCGAAGATTTTACCGCCTTTGAAAAAGCTCGCGCCTATGCTGATATGCAAAAACTCGATTCATTGACTCTTGATGAAATTGCCGTTGCGGTGGGTTCTTCAAAAACTAGAATTTCCCGCATACTGAAACTGCTTACACTTCCCGAAACGATTCAGGGAATTCTTCGCGAAGCCGTTCTAAAAGGCTTAAGTGGAGGACATCTCGACGAAATCGCTGCAGGGTGTAAAAAGCGAGAAGGGGCAGGGGAGACGGTTCTGGATATCGAGAATTGGGCTCATACCGTTATAGCAGCAATTCAGTCGGGAGAAATGACCATCGATTCACTGCGAACCATAAACAAAAGTCCGATTCAACAAAGGATCCCTGAAATCAAAAAACCATTAAAACGGTGGAAAATTGACGGAGGGAAGTGGAATCGCTTTGAAGTGAGTACACGCAACAAGGTCACACTGGAATTTAAGCTACCAGAAGACATAGAATACAATGATTCGGATAAGATCATGGCCTATATACGAGAAGAGTTACTCAAACGAGAGCAAAACTAGTCGGGATAACAACCGAAAAATTAGTTAAATATTCGCAGTAGAAACAACCGAATTGAGATCAAACCAATCGGAGAGTACTGCAAGTATGGTTGAGTTAGTACAATGAGTTCACGGATAGAGCCAATAGTGAGAAAGTTCGGGATAACAACCGAAAACGAGCGGGAAATGAAACGAAATCATAGGGAGATAAAACGAATTGGTCTGTGAAAAGAATCGAACACTGCGGGATAGCAACCGAGATAGAGCTTGTAACTATCTAAAAATAAAATAAGATAGCTCATTTCACAGAATCACTAATTCATTTATCAAATAAACACAGAGGAGTTGTTTTTTTGGAACTTCATATTCAGAAAAAAGAGAAAGATGCCGTTGCTCTGTGGAGTGAAACAAATTTCGTAGAATTTCCTTATTTCAAATTGGGGAAAAAAAATAGCACCGACAGTGAAATAAAAATTGAAATAGATCTTCCCGAAGGAACAGCTCTGTGGCATGTTACCAATAGTGAAGGTCTTCCAGGTATACTTTCGTACGAAGTCTTTACTGCTCTTGAATTAGAACTTGAAAAATCAGGACTCAGTGGCGATGGAGCACTTTACTTTTCAATTGCAGATATCTTGTCAACGCTCGGATGGAAAAGTAGGGGAGGGGCTGATTATCGTGCTATTCGCGAAGCCATTGATAAAATTGTGGACACTAAAATTACCGCTCACCTAACTCTTCAGGACAAAGAGAAAAATCAGCGGGGCAAATACCACAATTTCCGTTTGCTCACAGAATTTCAAATGACGACTATATCCTATCCCGACGGATCACATCAAGATGTCTCCATGGTAAGATTCAATTCAACCTATCTTTCAAACCGAACCCACGGCTATGTTTCGCCCGTATCGGTGAAAACATTCTTTGAAAAATTGAAATCTCCTGTAGCCAAACGGCTTTATCAATACCTTAATAAGCGGGCCTTTTTCATGGCTAAGCGCGGAGATCTCTTCTCAATTGATGTGATCGAACTGGGAACACTTATGGGATTGAAAGCGAAATACATTTCTGATATTGATAAAACTCTTCGCAAAGCACACGAAGAACTGATCGGGATTGACTTTCTTCTTTCTGCGGAACTAGTGAAAGTGCGAGGAAGAGGTTCTGAATATCGCTATCAATTTAGCCAAGAGTTTCAAAATCGCGAAGTGGCTGAACGAAAACGCACGGTAATTGCCACCGCACCGGAATCAGAGATCTCTCAAGAGTTGCTTTCGCTCGGGATTGCACGCAACAAAGTGGAATCGATGATTCGCGAATCACTTCCTCAGGTGAAACTAATCCTTCGCCACTTGAAATCTGAACAGTCAAAAGGGAAAAAAATCGACAATCCCGCCGGATTTATTTACTCATTCCTGCGCAACGAATGGTCAATTCCCGAAGAGTCACGTCCCCAGATCGCCACACATCATAAGGTTAGTGAACTTCTGGCAACAACAGCAGAACAGCGCGGATACAAGCGATCACTCCCTTCACCGGAAGAGATTCAAAACTATTACTATTCGCTCGCTGAGCCTGAACGACTGGCACTTCACAAGGAAGTGGCTGCGACTATTGGAGTAGAGGATATGTTGAGCGAGACACAATTGGCTGAACTCGATATCTTAAGCGATTCCAACTTTCTGAACGATCCATTTCTCGCCGCTCAAGCGAGAGTACAACTCACGGCAACCGTTGCAAAACGACTCTCTGTGTAACGCTGTGTTGCAATATCTGTTGCAACGAGTGCGTTGCAATGGTTGCATCGGTGGCAAATAGAACAGATCTCGCGTCAAAAATTGAGTTGGCACAATGGTTGCATTTTTGGTACACTGTTAAAAACGTAAGCGAGGAGCATTCATGGAAAAGATCGTTATTATTGGCGGAGTAGCCGCAGGAGCAACCGCAGCGGCTAAAGTACGTCGCCTTTCTGCAGACGCACAGATCACCATTCTCGAATCAGGCCCAGACATATCTTTTGCCAATTGCGGCTTGCCGTACTACATCAGTGGCGATATTAAAAGCCGTTCAAAATTGATTCTTCAGAGCCCCGAAAGTTTCAACGACCAGTATCAAACGGCTGTTCACATCTACACAACCGCCACAGAGATTGATCGATCGAACAAAATTGTTCACGCGGTTGATTCTCGCACGGGCGACAAAAAATCGTACGAATACACCAAATTGATTCTCGCTCAAGGTGGACGACCCATTGCACCGCCAATTCCGGGGGCTGATCGCGATCACGTGTTCCAGTTGTGGACTCTTGAAGATATGGACAAGATCGGTTCATACATGGATGAAAAATCACCCAAAACTGCGGTTGTTGTGGGCGGAGGATTTATCGGACTGGAAATGGTTGAAGCACTGGTTAAGCGGGGATTAAAAGTTTCTGTGGTAGAGATGATGCCTCACGTTATGGCAATTATGGAAGCTGAAATCGCTGGATTCATTCAAGAAGAGATGATCTCTTATGGCGTGAACGTGCTCACCAACAAAGGCGTTACCGAAGTGGGAACCAATACGGTGTCTCTCAATGATGGAACAACTATTGCCGCAGACATGGTACTCATGTCGATTGGCGTGCGCCCTACACTGAAACTCGCTCAGGAAGCGGGACTTGCCATTGGTGAAGCGGGTGGGTTGTTAGTGGATGCCACGTTGAAAACAAGCGATGATTCAATCTATGCAGCCGGTGATATGGTGGAAATAGAGCATCGCGTTCATGGGAAAAAAGTGCGCATTCCTCTTGCGGGTCCTGCGAATCGTCAGGGCCGGATTGCCGCAGAAAATGCTCTCGGTGGAAATCACGAATACAAGGGCTCCACGGGAACTTCAGTGGTGCGCGTCTTTGAAGCAGTCGCCGGAACCACCGGACTATCGCTCAAAGGAGCGCGCGCCGCAGGACTCAATGCCGATGCGGTCACAATTCACAAAGAACACCATACGTCGTACTTCCCCGGATCTGAACCGGTGACGGTGATGGTGGTATACGATCGCGATACCGGCGTTGTATTAGGTGGCCAGACTGCCGGTTACAAGGGGGCAGATCGCCGACTCGACGTTATTGCCACAGCGGCGGCAGCAAAACTGACCGTGGCTGATCTCGCCGATATGGACTTTGCCTACTCGCCTCCGATCGGAACCGCCAACGATGCGATCAACATGGCTGCTTACACTGCTGAAAATCGCATCTCCGGCTATTCTCCATCGGTGACCGTGGCGGAACTGAACGATTTCCTCGCTGGCAAAGATGCTCTGTGGATCGACTTGCGCGATACTTTTGCCTTTGAAAAAGCTCATGTGCAATCGGCCGTTAATATTCCGCTGGAACTTCTTCCATCGAAATTGAACGAACTTCCTCGGGACAAAACAATAGTTCTTTACGACGTAACAGGCAAAAAAGGGCACCAAGCTCTGCGCACGCTAATCGGCGCGGGCTTTGTCGATGTGATTAACGTGAGCGGTGGATTCAGCAGTCTGTCTCGTTACGTTCGCGCTCTTTCGCCAACGCAGTTTGTGTTGAAACAACCTGAGCCGGTTGAAAAAACGATTGGCGAAGAAAAAACAGAACTTCTTGCGGTAGAACCGGCGAAAGTAGCGGTTTCTAATGAACCGCTTGTGGTGGATGTTCGCACCCCGGAAGAGTGTGCCACTGGAATGTACCCGGGCGCAATCAATATTCCTCTCGATCAGGTAGAAGATCGTCTCGATGAATTTGGGCCGAAAGATCGCCAGATCACGCTCTATTGCGCTTCCGGCGGTCGGAGTTCCTACGCTCAGCAGATTCTTGCTAGCGTGGGATATACGAATCTCGAAAACGGCGGAGGGATCTCACACATGATGGCGCGACTCAAGACCTGTATGACGCCCAAAGTTGAAGAGCCACTGGTGGTGGATGTGAGAACTCGCGAAGAGTGTGCTGGTGGAATGTATCCAGGATCCATCAATATTCCTCTTGATGAAGTTCCTACGCGGATCGCCGAGTTTGGTTCGAAATCCCGCAAAATTACCGTCTATTGTGCTTCCGGCGGTCGAAGTTCCTACGCTCAACAGATTCTTATGACCCAAGGATATTCCAACGTGGAAAATGGCGGTGGGATCATGCACATGATGATGCGCGGCAAATAAGTAATCCTGTTGATTTGAAACAAAAAGGGGAGTGGTTCTACAGTGAATCACTCCCTTTTTCATCAGTCAAGCCACTCACATAACGATATACTCACAAAGCGCGAACGGTGGCTGAATACTCCTGCCTTATTTTAGCTGTCAAAATGAGTGAGGTATCCTATGACTGAAATTCCAAATCACTCTTCATCAGACCTGTTTACGGCAATGATCTATACAAATGAGTCCGTAGCTTCGACAAAACCAATCGGAGAAGTGCGCGACTTTTTCAGCGTACGAACAATCGAATACGCCGCAGTGGCCGGCCCCAATGGTATCTGCGGATTGATAAGCCGCGATATCGTGAACCGCACAGTGAGTGGAAAGTTTGGGTGGTCTCTCTTTGCGGATAAACCAATTTCTGAAATAATGATTCAACAAATTCTCGTGGTGGATAGCAGTTCCGATCCGTTGGATGCTCTGCGCAGGGCACTGGCCAGACCGGTGGAAATTCTGTACACCGATATTGCAATTTCTGCGAAAGGACGGTTTTGTGGACTGGTCTCCATTCGTAAATTGATGAGCTATCAACTCAAACAGTATGATGTGGCTCTTGAACGGGCGAATCGCGATCATGAACGGTTGAAAAAAATCATGGCCGCAAATCTCCTCGACCAAAAAGTTTCCCCCGATGTGTGGGAACGAAAAGTGGCAGCGGTTACGGCTACTGCAGCGGAAATCGATGCAATCGAAGAGAGCGGTGCTACTTCAAACGGCATGCCTGGAAAAGTGAACCTTCAGGGAACACTGGGCGATTTCTCGCTCATCGACCTTATGCAACTTATGGTTCAGGGAAGAAAAACCGGACGGCTTGATCTGGTGTGTGGCGAAGGCGAATTTGCTCTTCAGTTTTCAATCCACCTTGAAAAGGGTGCAATTGTTCACGCTGAAGGTGCGGGAGATACGGGGCATAGTGCTCTTTGGAAAGCATTTGGCAGCGACAAAGGGGAGTTCTCCTTTATCTTTGGTTTGAAAACATCGATGAAAACGATCACGGAAAATCCGCTCTACCTTCTTATGGAAGCGTGTCGCCGTATCGATGAATCCACCGGCGTGGATATCGATCAGCTCATTACAGATCAGGCGTAGTAATTCTATCGGCAGGAGCAATTTCTGTTTTGGGCGACCGTTTATAGGGGGCGCCCTTTTCGTTTGGGTGAACATGGCGTCTTTTTTGTATCATCGAAGACGCGAACATCGCGTCTCTACCGCAAATCATTCCAATTTGTAGGGGCGCCCCTTGTGGGTGCCCGGGATTGGGCGAGCGCAAATCGCCCGTACAATTCGTTCCGTAGGGGCGCCCCTATGGGTGCCCTGTTTATATCATCGGAGACGCGAACATCGCGTCTCTACGGCCAACAATCCTCGAATCGTAGAGACGCCATGCTGGCGTCTTTTTTGTATCATCGCAGACGCGAACATCGGAGACGCGAACATCGCGTCTCTACAATGAAACCGGAGACGCAAACATCGCGTCTGTACAGGTGGGGGAATCGGGGCAACTAATTTCAACCTATCTATGATCGGTGGAAAACGTATTTTAACTTCGAAATGTACAAACGAAGGGGTCACAATGGTACTGACAGCTCATGTTACCGGTGATGAAAATGGTATTGCTCATCTTGATATTCCCTTAAATCATGCCTTTGCTGAAGCGGATGTTCAGATTGTAATCGAAGAAAAATATCCTGTGTATGACCTTGCTCGTTTTGCTGGAAAGCTTGCGTGGAAAGGCGATGCCGTGGCGATGCAGAGAGAACTTCGCGATGAGTGGTGAACGCTATTTCTTAGACACGAATGCAATCGTTGCACTTTTAGCTGGCGATTCTGCGTTGGAATCGCTGTTGAAACAGGCTTCATGGATTGGATTTTCCGTGATCTCTTCAATTGAGTTCCTTTCTTTTAGAGGACTTTCCACTGCTGATGTACTCTTGTTTAAAGATTTTGAATCAATTGTATCTGTGATTGATCTTCTCCATATGGATACACCGGTTATTTCAAAAGTTACCGAGATTAGATCCGTTTCCCGTTTGAAACTTCCCGATGCAATTATTGCCGCTTCCGCCGTGCACGCTCAAGCGATTTTAATTACACGTGATCAGCAAATTCTGAACTCACCGGCGGTTCGAGCAATCGGTTGGTGAAATATCGTGCAATCAGGAAAATGTAACAGGCAAAACGCAATGCGGGTGGTGGTAAAACATCACCCGTTTAGTATTGGGGAGACGCGAACATCGCGTCTCTACGGCCAATAATCCTCGAATCGTAGAGACGCCATGCTGGCGTGTTGTGTTCGCGGAGACGCGAACATCGCGTCTGTACGGCAAATCATTCCAATTCGTAGAGACGCCATGCTGGCGTCTATTTTTGTATCATCGAAGACGCGAACATCGCGTCTCTATATTGCGGTAAATCATAGACGCGAACGTCGCGTCTCTACAATGAAACCGGAGACGCGAACATCGCGTCTGTACAAAACAAAAATTCTCTGCTCACAATCTACTCATTTTAGCCTTGCAGATTCAAAATATCCGCGCCGTATCTTTCTCCACAAACGGTACAGGCCAGAAACGGGGATGCATGAAACGGACGAGATTACAATCAATACTCATGGGAACACTTATCGGAACCGCGGCGGCAGGAACCTTTGTTGGAACCGTTGTGGACAGCGACGGAAATCCAATTCGCGCCGCCGTAATTGCCACGCTGAAAGGCGAATCTCTCTTTAGTGATGAAGAAGGGGTGTTTCGCGGAACCATGGAAAAACGATCCACATCGATCACTGTTTCTGCCGGAGGATACGCTTCTTCGGAACTCACCATTGTCGACGGCGATTCGGTTCAGGTTGTATTGAAACGGCCAAAAGTGGTAGAAACCGCTCGGCCAGCGGTGGTCTTGATAACACTTTTGGGGGCTGACGGTTCACCGGTGATGGGTCAGATTGTATCAAATCAAGGCGTTGTCGAAACCGATGGGGTAGGACAGGCGTCAATTATTCCCGACAGTGCGCTGAACTTGATACTCACCGCCGAGGGGTACCGCGACTCGGTGGTTCACGTGGAATCCACCGTGGGAAGTGTTCAGAATCTCACGGTGAAACTGGTTCCCACGGAGGATCAGAAAAAGCAGTTCGCTCAGATTCGCGGGATCGTGCGCGACGAAAGTGGGGCAGTGGTTCCCAATGTGGCAATCTCTTTTGTGAACACCGACTACTCAGCAGTGACCAATCAAAATGGCGAGTTTGCTCTTCCGGAAGTGAAACCGGGGAAATATTCTCTCATGGCGGCACTCTGGGGATACGAAGCGACTATCGTGAACAATATCTCTATGAAAACCGGCGACGTGGTAGAACGGTTGGTGGTTCTTTCAAAACAGGACAACTCTAATCGCGAGTTTGGCCGCGTCATGGGAAAAGTGGTAGATCCTGAAGGATTACCGGTGGCGGGAATCGAAGTGCGGGTTGTGGAAAAAAACCGGTCTGCCATGACGGATAATCTGGGTCGCTATGAAATCGATTCCGTGGAGAGCGGGGTTTTTACCCTTTCGACCTGGGCTGATGGATTTGACACAACCGTGGTGAATGATGTCGATTTTTGGGGAGGAGAGACTATCACATCAGATATTACTCTTGCCAAAGAGAACGACGGACCGGATATTCTTCCCGGAAATGGGGGAGTGGTTGGTGTGGTCGTTTCTACAGAAACCGGTCAGCCCATTGGCGGTGTACGTGTGGTCTTGAAAGGGAAAAAGAGTGTCGATGCGGTGACCAATCCCGATGGATCATTTGCACTTCAGGGGGTTCCGGGAATCTACACAATGACAATTCTTGGCGATGGACTAGAAACGAAAACTGAAGAGAATACTGCGGTAGTTCTGGGCAAAAATAGTCGTTACGATGTGATGATGGAAAAATCCGGTGTCTCTTCTATGTCGAAAATGACCATTCGCGGCGTGGCAGTCAAATCGAGTGGCGCGGCACTTCTGAAAGAGCGCCAGCAGACATTCGAAGTGGTAGATGCTGTGGCGGCGGAAGAGTTTTCCAAAGCGGGGGCGAGTTCGGCGGCGGACGCGATGAAACAGATCACCGGGGCGACAATCGTGGATGACAAGTACGTTATCGTCCGCGGACTCCCGGCGAAATATTCGCAAGTGACACTCAACGAATCGATGATCCCCAGTTCCGATCCCGATGAAAATGCGGTTCAGATGGATATTTTCCCCACTGGTGTGATAGAAAATATTCGCGTATTCAAGACGTTCCAGGCTGAAAAATCAGGAGCATTTGCCGGGGGGATTATCGATATTTCCACCAAGCCGTTCCCGGAATCGAAAAAACTCACTGTCAGCGGCGGGATGGGTATTCATTCGCTCACCACGTTCAAACAGTTCCACACGTCTGATAATGGCAAGCTGTTTTGGCTGGGCGCGGACGATGGCCTTCGAGCACTTCCCCAGATTTTCAAGAATAACAGCAAAGAGGAGATTGAGAAACACACCATTATCTACGGAAAAAATCTCAATCGCCCAGACCTTCCCGATTCAATCAAAATGCATCTTCCTTTTGTGGATGAAATGGCCACTTCCCTTTCGACGGAGATGCGCAGTCGTCAGGTTACGGCGGCCCCGAACTTTGATTTTTCTACTTCCTATGGGAATAGTAAGCCGATCGGTTCAGGGAAATTGGGCTACAACGTGAGTCTCACCTACAAAAGTGAACGGAAACAGAAACCGGAATCGATCCAGAAATCCTTTGTAGTGGACGATTCGATCAGCCCTATGCGGTTGACCAAAGATTTCCTTGTGGATGATTCGAAAGAGAAAGTGATGTGGTCGATTTTGGGCAACACCGCCTATGAACCGTCCAAAAATCATCGTTTCACCGCGGACTATCTCTACCTTCGCAGTGGAGAAAACAAAATCAAAAATGTTGAAGGATCATATCCAGCGTCAGATCTTCCCGAGGGAATTTTCATGGCGTCGCGCCTTCACTATATCGAACGAACCATGAACTATTTCAAGGGATCGGGAACGCACAAGATTCCTACGCGCAACAACGAACTCACGTTCTCCTGGAACGGTACCTACACCGGTTCGATGCAGGATGAACCGGACATGCGCGATATCTACTGTTTCAAGGACACGACTCGTTCTGAAGATGAACCGGATGTGCCTTCCACGAGCTGGCAGATGATGACTACCATGGCCGCACCGAGTCATTCGTGGCGCAGTGTGAAAAGCAACATGGGAACCGGTTCCGGTCAACTTCAGATTCCGTTCTGGCAGTGGAGCGATGACTCTGCGACAGTATCGATCGGAGCGGGCTGGCAGGGAGCGTGGCAGGAGCAGCGTTCGCGCCGAATCAGCTATAAATTCCCCAGCGGTACATCACTTGTTCCTTCGTGGGATCGAATCAAAAAAGATAGTCTCGGGATTCGCGAAGTCGACCCGAAGGTCTCCGCCAGTGGCTATGCATGGGGAATGGTCGTGTCGGATAACTCCAGTGACGCCGCTCAGCGCGATGGCGAAAGTTCAGTTTTTGCTCAGTTTGCTCAGATCGAACTGCCTCTTTTTGCCAAACTTTCCACTACGCTGGGCGTTCGCGGAGAGTTGGCTAAGATGAATGATGAAACAATCGTGGAGTCGAAAAAGAACGATTCGTTGGCGGCGAAACTCAATGACTACGACGTGCTTCCGGCGGCGTTGATCACGTGGAAACCTACCGACAAAATGGTTGTAAAATCAGCCTACGGTAAAACACTGGTTCGCCCATCGATCCGTGAAAAGGCGGAGTACATGACTGAATCGTTCACCGGTGGCGGTGCGTTCCTCGGCAATCGCAAGATCGAACGATCGCTGATTGACAACGTGGATCTACGCTACGAATTTTTCCCGCGGGCCGGCGATCTCTTTGCTCTCGGAGGATTTTACAAGCAGATTCAAAAACCGATCGAAGTGCAGTTTCTCGACAACGATCAGCGCATGCCAATCAATACGCCGTCCGATGCGAATATTCTCGGAGCCGAACTGGAAGTGGTGCGCAAGTTAGATTTCGTTCCCGCGCTTGAAGGCCTTTCATTCAGTGGGAATGCGACCTTTGTGTGGTCTCGTGTGACTCTTGATAGCACTACGAGAAAACAGGCAAACTATTTCCCTGAAATCAGCGAAGATAAGATTGACAAAGCCGATTTGGAGCGATTCAAATATATCACGGAACATCGAATGTACCGTCCATTTCAGGGGCAGTCGCCATTCGTGATTAACGCATTTTTGTCCTATAACGCCAAACCAATTGGACTCACGGGAACGCTCTACTACAACGTGTTTGGAAGACGTCTTGCGGAACTGACCGATCAGATTGAACCTTACTTGTGGGAACTGCCTGAACATTTGCTCAATCTGTCGTTGACCAAAGATGTCGGTTCGGCGATGAAAATATCATTCCGAGCCAAGAACATTCTCAACCCTGACAAGAAATTGGTGTTCTACAAGGTGGAAAACAACGACAAGGATCCCGAGTTGGAAGTGAAAGAGTATCTCAAGTCATCGGCTAAGAGTGGTGTCGATTTCTCGCTCAGCATTAGTGGATCATTTCCGGCCATAAAAAAGTAAGCGATTTTCCGATTCGATCAGCAAAGAGACAGGGGCAACCGTGTCTCTTTGCATTTTGAGATCGATCTGCTCACGAAAAACACACAGCAATTCGAGCAAGGGCTAACCAAACCGCAACAGAGAAGCCACACTCAACCACCATTTTTTATCCGATGGCACAGAGCCACTCACTCTAACAAAGGAAATCAAATGAAACGCGCCGATTTGCATGTCCACAGTAAATATTCCGCTCACCCTTCAGAATGGTTCCTTCAAAGAATCGGAACCCGCGAATCCTATACCGAGCCAGAAGATCTCTACCGCGATGCAAAAGCAAAAGGGATGGATTTTGTAACAATCACCGACCATAACTGCGTGTGCGGGGTGATGAAATTGAAAGAAGCTCACCCGAACGACGTGATCACCGGTTGTGAATTCACCACCTATTTCCCCGAAAATGAGTGCAAGGTTCACGTGCTTGTGTGGGGACTTGATCGCCGTCATTTCGATGAAATTTCCGAAATTCGCCACAGTATTTACGAACTGCGCGAGTATCTGAAAGAACACGATCTCACCCATGCGGTGGCTCACGCAACATTTTCGGTGAACCGTCGCCTCGACGCGGATCTGGTAGAAAAAATGATTCTTCTTTTTGACCATTTCGAAGGGCTTAACGGCGGTCGTGAACAGCGTTCGAATCAGTTTCTGATCAGCCTTCTCGAAAGTCTCACACCGGCAAAAATCGATGAACTTCAGCGGAAACACGGAATCGTTCCTTATGGTTCTCGCCCGTGGATCAAAGGGATCACCGGCGGTTCAGACGACCATGGCGGATTGTTTATCGCCAGCGCCTATACCTGTGCCGAAGATGACGCTGATACGGCGGAAGAGTTTCTCGGATCGATTCGCCGCAAACACACCACCGCCGATGGTCGTCATAATGACTACCGCAGTTTCGCCCTGTCGCTCTACAAAATCGCTTGGGAATTTTCAAAATCCCGTTCGTCTGGTTTGAGCAATTCGCTTTTTTCCGTTCTTTCTGGGATGGTGTTCAGCGGCGAAAAACTGGGGCTAAAACAGCGCCTTGCGATTAAGCCAATGATGCGAAAACAGGCAAAACTGGGCGAAGCGCTCGAAAAATTGATCAACGATATTCAAAAAAGTAAAACCTCGTCGATCGACGATCGCGTTGAAAAGATTTACCGTCACGCGGCCAACTTCTCGGATCTCTTTTTTGAACAGTTTGTTCAGCGAATCTCCGAATCCATTCGCGATGGCGATCTCTCCGGCGTCCTTCGCAACGTCTCGGGAATGCTTCCGGCAGTGTTTATTTCACTTCCCTTTTTCACCACGCTCAGCGTGATAAACGGATCGCGTTCGGTGAGCGATGAGTTGAAACGGCGCCATTTCCCCGCAGAATCACCGCGGAACAAGCGTGTTCTTTGGTTTACCGATACGTTCACCGATCTCAACGGCGTGTCAGAGACATTGCAGAAATTGGCGCAGATCGGCTACGATGAAAATCTTCATCTGCGCATTGTTACTACCGAGCAGGGCGATGTTCCCGGTGTCGCTCGCGATATGATCATGGAGATCGCTCAAGTGGGCGAATATCCGATCTCATTCTTTAAAGGATTGACACTGCGCATCCCTTCGCTTCTCGATGCGCTTCAGAAAATATCCGAGTTCAATGCGGACGAATTGGTGATTTCAACGCCCGGGCCGGTGGGGCTTGTGGGATTAACCGCGGCAAAACTGCTCAATCTGAAAGTTTCGGGAATTTACCATACTGATTTCACGAGCTACACGAAAATTGTCACCGACGATGAAAACGTGACGCTCATGGTGAACGATCTGATCAAACTGTTCTATTCGCAGATGGATCAGATTTTTGTACCATCTCAGGCCTATCGTCGCATTTTGGTGGATCAGGGATATGAATCGGAAAAATTGACCACCTTCCGCCGCGGTGTTGATCCTGTTCGCTACTCACCGGACAATCGCGATCGAGGTGTCTTTGGCAAGCGTTACGGGGTGAGCGACGGGGTGAACATGATCTACGCTGGGCGAATCAGCGAAGAGAAAAACAGTCGCAAATTGATCGATCTCTTTGTGCAGTTACGGCGCAAAGTTCCCACGGCGAATCTCATTCTCTGTGGCGATGGACCACTCTACGAAGAACTCTCTGCAAAATATGGCTCGAGCTACATCGTCTTCACGGGACGGTTGAAACGGGATGACCTGGCGACACTCTACGCATCGGCGGATCTTCTGCTGTTCCCCAGTGTCACAGACACGTTCGGCATGGCAGTTCTCGAAGCACAAATGGCGGGAACCCCGGCGATTGTCACCGATCGCGGCGGACCTCAGGAGATTATCGTGAACGGAAAAACAGGCGCAGCGGTTTCTATCAGCAACGGCGAAGCGTGGGTTGATGCGATGGTGAAAATGGCGGAGATGGTGAATCATTTCCCCGAAGAGTATCTGGAACTGCGTCACCGCACGCGATCTTTGGCGATGTCGCGGTTCAGCTGGGCATATATGGTTAAGGATGTTTTGGGAATAGAACTCGATCATGACCCCGTGTCAGAGATGCCCGGAGCCGATCTGTTCTCGTTCTCTTCCGATTTTAGCACAAAGGCTGCTCCAGAATTAGTATCTGCAGGCTTTTAATGGGGTGAACAGTGCTGGTAATTGATGATTGATCGGTTCAATACGAACGTGAGAAATCCGATACAACGATGTAGGGAGACGGTGCGCTGTCTCCCTCTTTTTTAAAATTCACTAGGCCTGTGCACGAACGTACCTGTTCCATTCAATGTGCGACAGAATATTGCCCCGGTGCGAAATAGATGTCTCTTGCATTATGGTCGGCGAGCTCGTCGAACCGCCAATATCCATGGATCCTTCGACAAGCTTTGGAACCGGATGCGTACATTTAACCAAATTTTCGCAGTAGATTAATGCCGCAGGATGCGGCCGGTGCCGGTCTTCCTTCCAAACCGCTTCCTGTCCCAGCGGCTTTCTTGGTCGCAAGCGCCCTTCAAAAGCTCGCGGGCCAGTGGG
>JFJP01036997.1_pt2 | contig 66008 bp, 51 predicted proteins | sample 431651 | NCBI WGS metagenome assembly JFJP01 (sample SAMN02602958, study PRJNA72255) | Microbial mat metagenome, whole genome shotgun sequencing project. | biome: fresh water; feature: sink hole; material: water; isolation source: purple microbial (photo- and chemosynthetic) mats found in... | reverse complement strand
TAACACGGAGAAACATGTTTCGATCTTAACGTAAATTCTGTTCATTGAAAATTATTGCTATTTACCGAGTTTAAGGTAGTGAGAAAGCACAAAGGGCAAAGAGTTTTAAAAATCGCTGGCGATTTTCCCTCCATGGTCTTTGTGCCTTTTCAAAAAAAACAACATAAATTAGTTCCTCTTTGTTATATGCCTTCCTTACTATCTATTACTATTCATAATTAAGAAGCTGTGTTAAAATTAAACACTTTCTAAGCACATGAAAAAAATCTTCAAGTTTTTAGGCTACCTCCTGGGGGGCATTTTGCTGGTTCTATTAATCGGTTATGGCTATGTCAACATCAAATCGTTGCGCGAATCGAAGGCGAATATGAAATTATTGGGAGCCGTAGCGCCTGTTCTCACGGTAGATGGGCATACATTCCGCGATTTAAACAAAAACGGAAAGCTCGATGTATACGAAAACAGCGCTGCCAGCATTGCCAGCCGTGTGGAAGATTTAACCCGCCAGCTTACCCTCGACGAAAAGGCAGGGCTAATGTTTATTACCATGATCGCCATGAATTCCGATGGTTCCCTGTCCGAAAAAACGTCGTTAAAAACTCCTTTTTCATTGTTTTTGGAGTCGGCATCGTCTATGGTAGCCCTTAAGAAGATGAACCATTTCAATATTATGCAATCGCCTTCGCCCAAGACGATGATTGCCTGGAACAATGCCATTCAAAAACTGGCAGAACGCACACGGTTGGGAATTCCGGTCACCATCGCCACCGATCCCCGGCATGGCGTACCCGATGCTCCCGGAGCAAGTATATACACGCCGTTCTATTCGCAATGGTGCTCCCCGCTGGGATTTGCTGCCATTGGCGATACCGTATTGATGCGCACTTTTGGCGATATTGCACGCCAGGAATATATAGCTGTGGGCATTCGCCTGGCCCTGTCGCCTATGGCCGATTTGGCAACCGAACCCCGCTGGGCACGCATAAACGGAACCTTTGGCGAAGATGCCGAACTTGCCGCCCAACTTACCAAAGCCTATATCTTAGGATTTCAGGGCGATACCATAAATAACACAAGCGTGGAGTGCATGGCCAAGCATTTTGCCGGAGGCGGTCCGCAGGAAAAAGGGCTTGATGCACATTTTCCTCCCGGCCGGCAAGCCTATCCCGGTAATAATTTCAACTACCACCTCATCCCGTTCGAAAAAGGAGTTTTTGCTGCGAATGCCGCTCAAATAATGCCCTACTATGGCATTCCAGTGGGTCAAACTGCCGAGGATGTGGGTTTTGGGTATAACAAGCAAATCATCACCGGCATGTTGCGCGAAAAATATCATTTCGATGGGATTGTTTGCACCGATTGGGCACTGGTTTCCGATTTACGGGTGTTGGGAGTAACGTTGAAACCGGCTTCGGCACACGGGGTCGAAAAGTTGACTGCCGAAGAGCGGGTCGCCAAAATTATCGATGCCGGATGCGATATGTTTGGCGGGGAAGCAATGCCAGCCATGGTGGTGCAATTGGTCAAAGCGGGGAAGATAAGCGAAGAGCGGATCAATGCCTCGGTTCGAAGAATATTGAAAGAAAAATTCCGCCTGGGCTTGTTCGATAATCCTTACCTCGAAAAAGAAAATGCCACCCTATTCGGAAATAAAGAATTTATGGAGAAAGGGCGCGAGTCGCAGCAACGTTCGTTGGTTTTATTGAAAAACGAAAACAAAATTTTACCGCTGAAACCCGGTGTAAAAATTTACCTGCACGGGTTTACCGACATCGATGTCCAAAAATATCCCAACACCGTTTCCAATCCAAAAGAGGCCGAAGTAATCATTTTAAAACTGACCACCCCCCATAAGCCTGTCACAAAATACCTGCTAGAACGGGTGTTTCATCAGGGCCCACTCGATTTCCCCGAAGGTGAAAAGGCCAAATTATTGAAATTGATCCAGTCGAAACCTACGGTTACCGTTATCAATTTAGAGAGACCGGCGGTATTTCCCGAGATAAATGCCGGCAGCAAAGCAGTAATTGCCGATTTCAGCAGTGCAAACGAAATTATCCTCGACCTGATTTTTGGAAAGTTCAAACCCGGAGGTAAACTGCCGTTTGAGTTGCCCTCGTCGATGGAGGCCGTTCTGAATCAAAAAGAAGATGTACCGCACGATTCGAAAAATCCGCTTTATCCCTATGGATTTGGATTGACGTATTAAGGGGAATTCGATGAAGTAGGTGCGCGTTTGTAACGTGTGTCCATGCAAACATTTCGACTCCGCTCAATGTGACAATTAACTTCCATGAAGCAGGCGCGCGTTTGTATTGAGTGCCCATGAACACATTTCGACTCCGCTCAATGTGACAATTAGCTTACATTAAGTTGGCCTGCGGTTGTGATGCGTTCCAACTCTCAGCCAACTAACCCCAACCCATTGAAAAGGGGCTATAACATTTGACAAATAAACCAATTCGGATTGATAGTTAATGGAAAATGCCGATGTATGGTTTTAACGCGTATCCTAAATTATTTAGGTGGCAACCCTCGGCAGTATTTTTTATTTCCTGCCAGCCTTTTTAAATCGGCATATTTTTATAATCTTACAAAAAAATTAATACCCTTGATTTAAAAACAAAGCGTTCGGATTACTTATATAACGAATATACATATGGAATTGACGTGCAAAGTCAGTTGACTCTTTCAATTTTTCGTTATAAAATACATCATGCTAATAATTTGTAGAATATGAAAATATCAGTAGTTCTTGGTTTATTTCTTCTGATTGCTAAGAGTGTTTTTGGCCAGATAAACATGGAGGATTCCACCGTTCAGGTTATTGGATATTGGGACAATCATGAAAAACAGCTCTATAGCGTCTCTTTGGAGAAATATAAAATAAAAGATTCAGATACTACCTCGCGCGAAATGTATACGTACGATTTAAATATTACCATTACCGATTCAACAGCTACCTCTTATACCATTGAGTGGTATTACAAAAATTTTAAAATTGATTCGGATAACAAACTCACCCAACGGCTTGCATCGATTGCCGAAGATTGCAAAGTGGTTATAAAAACTACCGAAATGGGGGCGTTTGTTGAAGTTGTAAACTGGAAAGAAGTGAATGAAATTATTAAGAAAGCTGCGGCCAAACTAAAGAAAGAGTTTAAAGATGTTCCTAAAATTGATGATATCGTAAAGCAAGTGGCCGGGATGTTTGCATCAAAAGAAGCAATTGAAGCCGCTGCAATTAAAGATATTCAGCAATTTTACTCCTTTCATGGGGGGAAATATAAATTAGGCGAAGAACTAAGCGGACAGTTAAAATATGCGAATTTATTAGGGGGAGAACCTTTTGACGGAGATGTAACCGTAATGCTGGATGAGATAGATACGGAGGATGATAACGCATTATTCCGAATGTGGCAAACCATAAATTCGCAGCAATTAACGGATGCAACGTACGAATATCTGAAAAAATCGGCTGCAACATTAGGTGTTCCTCCGCTGGCCAAAGAAGACATGAAACCAATTGTAAACGAAACCCGCTCGGGGACCTGGATTCACGGACCCTCCGGATGGCCGGTTTATAGCGTCGAAACCAAAGAAGTATCGAGCGAAGAAATTGTGAATGTGGAAGAACGTATAATCGAAATAAAATAGAATCATACTACTAACCCAACTAAAATTTTTGCCCAATGAATGGATTTCTAATTACAGTTTTACTCGTCATTATAGTACTATATGTTATACTGTTGTATAATAACATCATCCGGAAAAGAAACGAAACAGACAACGCATTTGGTTCAGTAGATGCCATGCTTAAAAAAAGATACGACTTACTGCCGAATTTAATAGAGACGGTAAAACAATATACGATTCATGAAGCTTCCACGCTCTCGGATATAACAAAATTAAGGGCGGGATTAACCGAGAATTTGTCAAACGAAGCAAGGATAGGATTGCATAACGACATCTCCCGGCAACTCGACAGAATTATGGTCACTGTTGAAAACTACCCCGATTTAAAAGCAAGCCAGAATTTTCTTAAACTACAGTCTTCCTGGAACGAAACCGAAGAGCAAATCTCCGCTTCAAGAAGGTTTTTCAATTCCACCGTAACCGATTATAATAATGCCATACAAACATTTCCTGCAAGCATTTTGGCCGATATTTTTAAATTCAGTCCTATGAACGTATTGGAAACAAAAGAGCAGGAGCGGCAGAATATTAGCGCAAAAGACTTATTCAGGAGCTGATGCGGCTAAAAGCAGGATTTCAACAATATTTCGAAACGGAACTTAAAGTATTGCTTCAACCATTGGAGGATTATAGAATCGGGAGGATAAGGAAGTTCAAAAAAATTCAATACCTCGTTATTTTTTTAAGTCCTTTCTTTTTGGTAAGTCTGATACTTGGCAAACCTCTGTATTGCGCTATAGTACTACTTACAATTATCTTTTTCGAAGCTTTTGCTTTCGAACATCTCGGAAAAACCAACCGGGCTTTAAAACTGAAATATAAAACCAGGATATTACCTATACTAATCGGTTTTGTCAATACCGAATTTAAGTACATTCCAAATCAGAGAATTTCAAAATCGGTTTTTGATAAAAGTTTCTTATTCCCCCATGAGGTTAGCAAGGTGGATGGGGAAGACTTTATGAGTTTTAAAATTGGCGATGTTGAAATAATGTTCTGCGAATCGCAGGTATACTCCTACGGCCCTACTTCGGTTATGTTCGAGGGAATATTTATATCTGCCACATTTAACAAGTATTTTAGTTCGAAAACCTTTATTTTCCCCGAAAAAACCACTTCATTTTTTCGCAAGCTACGGTTTAAAGTATTAGGAAGCTCGTTCAATGTCAAGCTGGAAGATCCGGAATTCGAACGCGAATTTATTGTTCTGAGCGACGATCAGGTTGAATCGCGGTACATTTTAACTACCAGTTTTATGCAGCGAATTCTGGACTACAAAAAAAAATTAAAGGTCGAAATAGCATTTTCGTTTATTGGAAACCGGCTATACTGCACAATTCCCAGTTCTAAAAATTTATTCGAACCGGCATTATTTGAGTCATTTATGGATATTAATTTCCTGATGCAAAGTTATGAGCCAATAATGCTTTATGCAGGTTTAGTGGACGATTTAAATTTGAACCTGCGCATTTGGTCGAAGCAATAAATTATTACAAAATGTAATTTAAAAACAGAATTGAATTTTAGCCATATAAAATGCTTAATATTACAGTAAGAAAGCACCAACAAGTTTATTTCTGGACAATAATGTGATTTTGAAATTTGGTTTATTATGAAATTCTTGGCATCAATTATCCTAATTGGTTTATTTTCCGGTATGAACGCTCAAAATACCTGTGATTACCAGAGAATAAATAAAATTATGCTGCTGATTCCCGATTCCTTAACCCATTCAACTGAAGGAATAGCGGGTTATATAAATGCGTCTTTTACAAATCAGGGAAATAAAGCAAGAGCCATATTCGTTTGGATTGCAAACAACATTCTTTACGATCTTGAAAATGAATATTCTTTTATATATTTCAAAGACTCACGCGAAGCAGTTGATATAGTTTTGAAAACAAAAAAAGGAGTCTGTACAAATTATGCGGAACTTTTTACAGCCATTGCCAACCAGGTAGGGATAAAATCGTATGTGATCTCAGGATTAAGCAAACAAAATGGAACTATCGACAGCAATTCTCATGCATGGTGTGCAGCAAACATCGATTCCGCCTGGTATCTTTTCGATCCAACTTGGGGATCGGGTAATATTAGAAATGCAAAATATATTAAGAAACTGAATAACCTTTATTTCAAAACGAAGCCCGAAGAATTCATCAAAACACACATGCCATTTGATCCCTTATGGCAGTTCTTAAATTACCCGCTTACCACTCGCGATTTTTATCAGGGGAAAGACTCAATTAACAAAATCAAACCTTATTTTAATTACAGAGATACTTTATATAAATTCGAACACGATACTGAAATAGAAAAATGGGTATCATGCGCCAAAAGGATCGAGGGTAATGGAGTAATAAACATGATTATTCTGGAACGGTTGAATGATGTTAAAAAGAAAATTGACTATTTCACAAACAAAATGGTTATGGAGCAATACTTCGAATCAGAAAAATTGTATAATGAGGGAATAAAGCAGTTTAACAGGTTTGTGGAATATCGAAATCAACAATTTACACCCGAAATGCCCGATAAATTAATAACGCAAATGATTGATTCGGCAGAATATTTTTTCAATAATTCAAAATTCAAACTCAGGGAGATAAAGCATCCAAATTCTTCCATGGTTACTGCCATCATAGAATTAGATTGGACAAATGACGATGCCTTGGTTAATCTGAAAGAACATAAGGTATTTTTGGAAAGATACTTACAAACAGATAAAACGCTGCGGAAAGCGTTATTTTATAAGCATATCTGGATGGGAAAAACGTTAAATTAAATAATGCCATGGCTTATAATGAACAATTAGCAAACCGGGTGCGTGAAACCCTTTCGGTTTTGGAGAACCTGGAAGAGAAAGAAATGATGGGTGGATTAGTCTTTATGTACAATGGTAAAATGTGTGTTGGCATAATAAAAGACGATTTGATGTGTCGTATCGACCCCGACCGTCACAACGATGAAGTGGAGAAAACAGGTTGCCGCACCATGGATTTTACCAAACGGCCTATGAAAGGTTATGTATTAATTGATGACAGCGGTATGAGAACCAAAAAAGATTTTGATTACTGGATTAATCTAGCCCTGGATTTTAATAGTCGTGCAAAGGCATCAAAGAAGAAGAAATAGAATGCTAAATAACCAACAGCCATTATACTCAGAAAACTCCGGAAATACAGATAATATCTAAAATGTTCATGATTTGAGGTGTTTGACAAAAATCCCAAATGGATAATTTCAGTTTTTCAATTATAAAATGTTTTTTGAAATCCTGAAAGGATTTAATGTCAATAGCCCCGGATTCCATCCGGGGTGAAACAGCGATAATATACAACAACCCTGCAAAGGGTTGAATTTGTTCATTTCTCATATTCAACCCTTTGCAGGGTTGCAAAACCGACCTTTCCTTTACCCCCTGAGTGATCCCGATGGCTATCGGGATCACTCAGGGCTATTCACATTCAACCACTTCGTGGTTAATTTTTCAAAGAGGGAATTTTGTCATACACCCATGATTTGTGATATTGAGCGGAGTCGAAATACGATAAATCATGGACGATAAATTATCAGGCCGATTGAAGTCAAAGCCCTGTTGGACGTATAACCTGTCTCCCCAAATTTTTAAGCATTTTTACATGATTGCCCACCGCTAAATAAAATGAGGGATGTACATGATAAGGCAACCCAAACTTCTCGGCTTTCTCCCTCACGATAGGCGCAATCTTATGGTAATGAATGTGACTGATATTTGGGAATAGATGATGTTCTACCTGATAATTTAAACCTCCTATCAGCCACGAAAAAATCGGGTTGTTAGGAGAATAGTCCGAAGTAGTTTGCAGTTGGTGTATCGCCCAGCTATTTTCAATATTTCCGTTTTCGTCGGGCAAAGGATAAGCCGATGAAGTTACCACATGAGCTGTTTGAAAAATTGCACCCAAAATTACCCCACAAATAAAATGCATTGCCAAAAAGGACAGCACCACCCAATACCAGGGGACAGTCAGCACGAATAATGGAATTACCATAAAAATTATGTAGTAGAAAATTTTCCCGAAAATCATGCGCATATATAATTGACGATAGGTAGTATTATTTGCTAACGTTGCTCCCGATGCTTTGAACAGACGTAATTGTCCAAAATCCTTTATAGTGGACCATGATATGGTCATCAAACCATAAAAAAACCAGGCATATAAATATTGAAACCTATGAATTTTATAGAGCGGACGGTGTGGTGAAAACCGAAGTATTGCAATACCTCCGATATCTTCGTCGTGTCCTTCGACATTCGTAAAACCATGATGAAGTGTATTATGCTGATGTTGCCAGGTAGGAGGAAATCCCCCAAGGAGATATAACGATTTGGTAAAAAACGAATTTACCGATCGGTTTTTAGCAAAAGTACCATGGTTGGCATCGTGCATCACTCCCATGCCAACACCTGCCATGCCAATTCCCATAATAACCCAGCATAGCAATACTCCCGGAACGGAACTAACCACTCCCGAGAGCATCAGAAAATAAGGTCCCATATATACCAAAAGCATAAAAATGGTTTTTACAACCATTTGGGCATTCCCATATTTTGAAAGGCGATTTGTTTCCAGAAAAATTTTCACCTCTTCCCTTAATTCATTAATAAACTCCGGTTTCACCTGAGCAGAAAATTTTATTTTATCTTTTATCATATCTTAATTTTTAACGTATTTGAATCAATTTACATTCTTAAATATTGCCCGGAAATGATATCCGTAAATGCTATAAGTAACCGCCATTGGAAATGCCTTCGGCTTGTTAAAAATACTCCAAAGTACCAGGTACCAGTAGTATCTCCGGTTTTGTTTTAAAATGCCGATATACACTACCGATTTCAATAAGGCTATAAGATCATTTAAGGTAAGCATTTTTTTTGTACCCAGTGGAGGTCGATATTGTTTTAAATATAGTTTTACCCTTTGATAATAAAACTTACTGGAGTATATATCGTGAACAATTTTTTGGTAACCCTTAAGAAGTTCGGCCTTATCCATTATCGGAACAAAGTTCATGGAGTAATTGGTATTATCGCCGGTAAAATTGTCGATAATTCTGCCTTCGGTTTGTAATCGGCGGTAAAGCTTCGAAAGGCGCGGGGCATTAAGCAGACCAACCATGGCCGTAATAATTCCGCTGCGTTGTATAAAATCTATCTGCCTCTCGAAAATATTGGATGAATCGTTATCAAAACCCACAATAAAACCAGCAGACACTTCCATACCATAGTGCTGAATTGCATTTACACATTCGATGAGGTCACGGTTGTTATTCTGAAGTTTATTGCATTCGGTTAAACAACTCTCGTCGGGCGTTTCAATGCCTACAAATACCTTTCGGAAACCTGCCCTGGCCATTTTGTCCATTAAATCCGCATCATCGGCAAGGTTAATGGAGGCTTCGGTTGTAAAAGTAAATGGATAGTTCTTTTTTTCCATCCAACGAATTATAGCTGGAAGTAAATCGTGCTTAATTTTTTGCTTATGTCCGATAAAATTATCATCGACAAAGAAGACACTGCCTCGCCAACCTATTTTCAATAATTCGTCTAATTCGGCAATAATTTGGGGCGAAGTTTTTGTACGCACTTGCCGTCCAAACAATGCGGTAATGTCGCAAAATTCGCAATCGAAAGGGCATCCACGGGAGTATTGAATGGTTGCCCCGGCATACTCTTGGTGTTTTATAAGCGAATAATCCGGAAGTGGAGTCTTGGCCATGTCGGCAAACAAAGCCGATTGATATATTTTTTTTGGGTGTCCGTTCTTTAGGTCTTCAATAAACGGGGGCAATGTAATTTCAGCTTCATTCAAAACTAGGTGGTCAATTTCGGGGAATTGCTCAAACTCTTCCGTAAACAGCGGTCCACCAGCAACAATTTTAGTTTTAAGCAACCGGCATCGTTCAATAATTTGGCTCACCGACTCCATTTGCACCGACATGGCACTGATAAAAACAAAATCGGCCCAAATGATATCCTTATCGTTAAGATCAGTAACATTAAGATCAGTAAATTTCTTTTTCCATTCAACCGGTAGCATAGCAGCCACTGTTAAAATCCCGAGCGGAATATTCACCGCCTTTTTCGAAATAAACTTTAATGCGTGCTTAAAGCTCCAGTAAGTATCGGGATATTTCGGGTATAGCAATAGGATATTCATTGTTGCCAATATAAATTTGGACAAAGGTATTTCCATAAAATATTCCTGTCAAAAAGAAGGGATTAACAGGTTTTAATTAGGGATAAACCATACTATTCGGGGACGAATGTCAGATTTTCAGGGCAGGTGGTATTCGCCCCAACAATTAAAGAGACTCTTTAAGCTTAAGCATGTATTGACGCGAAACCGGTATTTGTTCCTGATAACCCTTAATAATTAACCAATGGTTATTATAACTTTTATGCAGCTTCTCAATTGAATGAATATTCACAATGCAGGTTCTATGGCAACGAACAAAATTTGAAAACTGTTTTGTTTGCTGCTCGATATTCTTCAAGGTATTTCGTATCAATTTCTTTTTAAAATTTTCCCCATCCTTGTAAACAATTTCTACGTAGTTATCAGCCGATTTAATAAATGCAATTTCGGCTGATTGAAAAGTTAATTTTTCAGTAGCATTGTCCGAAAGAATCTCTAGAGTTTTAACTGAAATTCCTTCTTCGAATTTTTCAATCTGTTTTTGCAGTATTTTATTCTCAACATGCAGCAGATCATTTTGCTGTCCCAATTCCTTATTTGAATCATAGACCCTTAATACTACAGCAGGTGCAAGACAAATCAAGATAATCTTAAATACAATATAAAAGGTGATAGGTACTAATCCTACATACCGCAAATAGAATGTAAAAGCTACTGCACTTAGCGATAATATAATGAAGCTGCTAAAATACGAAGGCAAAACAGGCTCCTGTTCCTTTTTTAAGTTGGTATCAGTTATCCAGGGAAGGAAAACCTGAATCAGGAACATAAATAAAAAGACAATTGCCCCAAATCCGGCAACAATAAGCAAACGGTCGTTAAAATCGAAATTATCTAAAGGAAAAGGTTGAAAGAAAAGAATAAATAAAAACACTCCAAAACTAATACTTAAAAAAAGTCTTAGCTTCTCGTTTAATAAGCCTACCAACTGGTTTAATTTATGATTCACCGCTTTGCACTCTTGTATTGAACTTGTATAAAGATACAAGATTTTGAATGAATTTCCGCTGATTTGCATATGGATAAGCTTTCTGACCTTTTCATTTTCCGTTGAATTCATATATTTACCAACAGAAAGAATTATTCAAAGTTTAACAAACATTTAAAATGCATGTTGGGTTATAATCTTGCCGGATACCTCATTTTTGCTTTTGTGACCTCCATTACTCCGGGTCCGAATAATTTTCTGCTTTTTTCATATGGTAAAAACTATGGATTTAAAGATTCGGGAAAGCTTATGGCTGGGATTTTGGCCGGTTTTTTTGTTATGCTTTTAGCAACTGGTTATGGAATTGCCGAAATTATTACCCAAAACCCTGTGGCCGAATTAATCTTAAAAGTACTTGGATCGGCCTGGCTACTGTATCTGGCATTTGTTCTCAGCAAATTAGGGTCGGAAATTACCTCAGATAATGCTGCGAAAATTGGATTCGGAAAAGGGTTTTTAATGCAGTTTATTAATTTCAAAGCCTGGATTATGGCAATAAGCGGTGCAAGCGCGTTTATGCCAACCTATGCCAATATCCATCTAAAGGTTTTTGTTTTTGCTATATTGTTTGCCTTGGTAGGTATTCCATGCATGATTTCATGGGTTTTTCTCGGCGATACAATTTCGCGGATCCTTAAGTCGGAAAGAGCCAATCGTATGCTGGGCTACACCCTTTTTATCCTAATGATTATAAGTATTGTAATGATTTGGATCTGAGATTTCTCAAAACTAAGTGTCACATCTATCACACTTTTGAATTGGCATTAATTATTTAACGCTCATTGAATGCTTTTCCGTACTTTTACTTGTCTATACCAAACCTAATACAATAATCGTTTTTGATTGAATAAAAAAATCAAAAACAGGAATGTATAGTGCCATTGATTCCGTTTGGTTTCAAGACAACCATATATCTAATTATAAAATGATGAAAAAACTTCTAACAACCATTGCTTTAGCATTCATTCTCGGTTTAACATTCCAATCTTTTGGGCAGAATGCTGAAACTATTCCATTACCCGAACACCCCCGTCCCGATTTTATGCGGGAACAATGGGTGAACCTCAACGGTTGGTGGGATTTCAAATTCGATAAGCAAAATGCCGGGGAAGCCGAAAAATGGTTTTCCAATCCCGAAACGTTCAATAAAAAAATTCTGGTTCCATTCCCTTGGGGTTCGAAACTTTCGGGTGTGGCTAACGAAGCGGACATTGCCTGGTATGCCCGGAAAATTGAAGTACCTGCGAATTGGGATGGAAAAAAGGTGTATATAGTATTTGGCGCCTGCGATTGGAAAACTACCGTTTGGATAAATGGCCAGCAGCTTGGAACTTATCAGGGAGGGTACACTCCTTTTGAGTTTGAACTCACGCCTTACCTTAAAGCCGGGCAGACCCAAACCATCGTTGTTAAAGTGGACGATACGCCTTTCCCCTATAAACTCGAAGGGAAACAAGGGTATGGTGAAGCCAAAGGAATTTGGCAAACGGTTTATTTGGAGGCCCGTGGGCAAGCTTCGCTTAAATTTGTTCATTTTACACCGGATATTGATAAATCGTTGGTTTTTGTAAAAGCTACCCTTAATGCCCCAGCCCCAGCAGATGTAGATTTAAAGATTAATTTTTTAAACGGAAATCAATCAAAACCCGAAGTTCTTCAAAAAGTTAAGAAAGGTGCTACCGAAGTTTCATTCCAGATCGCTATTGAAAAAATGCATCTCTGGAACCTCGACGATCCGTTTTTGTATGACGTGAATGTATCTTTAACAGATAAAAATAAGGAAACCGATAAGGTAACTACCTATTTCGGAATGCGAAAAATTAGTGTGATGAATCTTCCGGGTGTAAATTACCCTTACATATCCTTAAACAACAAACCGATTTATCTGCAACTTACCCTGGATCAAAGCTATCATCCCGATGGTTTTTATACGTTTCCTACGGATGAATTTATGCGAAACGAAATTCTCCTTTCCAAACAAATCGGATTAAACGGAAACCGCATTCATATAAAAGTGGAAGTTCCCCGCAAACTTTATTGGGCCGACAAACTCGGTTTACTTATCATGGCCGACGTTCCCAATTCATGGGGCGAACCCGAAGAAGCGCAGCAAAAAGAATGGGAAGTGGCAATGCGGGGGATGTTAAACCGCGATTTTAACCATCCAAGTATTTTTTCGTGGGTATTGTTTAACGAAACCTGGGGATTATTTACCACCACCAATAAAGAAGAAAAAAAACGTGAATATCTTCCAGCTACCCAAAGCTGGGTAGCAGCTATGTATCGGTTGGCCAAACAACTCGATCCTTCCCGGTTAATCGAAGATAACTCCGCTTGCAATTACGATCATGTCGTTTCGGACATAAACAGCTGGCACGTCTATCTTCCGGGATATAAATGGAAAGAGTTTCTCGACAATGCCACCGAAAAAACATTCGAAGGTTCTACCTGGAACTATATCGGAGGAAACAAACAGGGAACCCAACCCATGATGAACAGCGAGTGTGGTAATGTTTGGGGATACGAAGGAAGTACCGGCGATGTAGACTGGAGTTGGGATTATCATTTGATGATGAATGAACTGCGGATGCACCCAAAAATTTGCGGCTGGCTGTATACCGAACATCACGATGTAATAAACGAATGGAACGGATATTTTAAATTCGACCGCACCCGAAAATATACCGGTCTTGAAGAATTGGTGCCGGGAATGTCGATAAACGATTTCCACAGCGACATGTATATTTCCACTCCCGGCGAAATTTGCCGAAAGGCCAAACCGGGTGAAACAATTGTTCTCCCGCTTATTGCCTCGTTTATGACCGACCATAACTATGGTCGAAATGTTTACCTTAAGGCTGAGATGGTAGGGTGGGACAAATTGGGCCGGTTTGAACAATATTCTACTGTTAAACTGAATGTAGCCTATCAACCCTGGATGTTTAAAGAAATAACCAAATTACCGGTTAATATGCCCTCCCATTCTGGATTAGCTGTATTAAGACTTACCCTCGAAGATGCTGCCGGGAAACCCTTGCACCATAATTTTATAAGTTTTGTGGTCGAAGATGAAAAAAATATTGCCCGTCAACCCTTCTCCCTAAACGAAAAGAAAACACACCTGTTAAGTTTTGCCCCATCAAGTTTTACTTCGACCGAATGGAGCCAAAAGCAATGGAATGTTTTTGATGGCTTAAAAGTAAACGGAGCTGGTTATGGTTTTTTTGAATACAACGTGACCATTCCAGAATACATCAATCTTACCGATATCGACTATGTTTCGTTATTAATCGAAGCCTCATCCAAGCAGTTATTTGGAAAAGACAAACCGAAAAGCGAAAGCATGGCAGGTGATTATATGCGCGGCAAAGGAACATTTGATAATGGGTTGAACCCGAATTCTTACCCAATGACCGATGAAACCAAGTTTCCGAGCAATGTTCGAATTCGTGTTAACGGAGAATTTGTGGGAAGTTATGTGCTTGAAGACGATCCTGCCGACCACCGTGGAATACTGTCGTGGTATTCCCAACCCAAAAACAATAAATTAAACGAAGCCGGTTCTTATGGTTATTTAGTAAATGCCAATATACCGGCACAGCTTATTGCCAATTCCCCAAACAGAACAATTACAATCCGACTGGAAGTTGATTCGGCTCTCCCAGGGGGTTTGGCTATTTATGGCGAAAAATTTGGACGATATCCTTTAGATCCTACGTTAGTATTTGTGATGGATTAAGTTCTAATGTAAAAGCTCAGGGTTTTGACCCTGGACTTTTTCTTTTAATTGAATCAATGATCGCTATCTCTATTTAGAATTTAGCAAGGATATTATTTAACAACCCCAATGCTTTTGTAAAAACCTTGCAAAGCATCAATTGAATCTGCCAGAATCGATAATTTATCTCCTACAAGGATAACAGTGCTTCCCTCGGGCTGAAGATAACTTTCCCCCCTTGAAATCATTGAAATTAGAATACCTTTTGGCAACGTAATATCTATAATTGATTTGTTGGCACATTTAAAACTGGCGTTTACCTCCAATTCAACCAAAATAGATTTTACTTTATTGGCCAATTCAATGTCGAGGGTAGATTTTTTACGAATGCTTACCGGAACCGTTAAATGGAGAACCCTCGAAACAAAGGGAATAGTGGTTCCCTGAATTAATACCGACAATGCCGAAATAAAAAATACAAGGTTAAAAATCAGCATGGAATTGGGAAGGTCAGCATCTAAGGCATAGAGGGCCAGAATTACCGGTACGGCACCGCGTAAACCAACCCATGAAATAAAAAGTTTCGAACGGATATTGAAATCCGAAAAACTTAACGAAAGAAAAACCGCTATTGGCCTGGCAATAAAAATTATAAAAACCGCTATCAATATTCCAATTCCCGTTAAGGGCATCAATTGTTTCGGGAAAACTAGTAGCCCGAGCGTTAAAAACATTATAATCTGCATTAACCAGGCTTGTCCGTCAAAATGTTTTGTAAGACTCCGTTTGTGAACAAAATCCTTGTTACCGAGAATACAGGCTGCGATATAAACCGATAAAAAACCGTTGCCTCCGATAAAATCGGAAAACGAAAAGGTAAAAAGTGCAAAGGCTAACAAGAGCACAGAATATAAACCATCGAAATCCAGTTTGATCTTATTAAAAATCCTATGAATAGCATAGCCCATAAAAATGCCAAATGCACCACCAAGAATAAATTGCTTAAAGAACAGGGGAATTGTCTCCATAAAAGATACTCCCTGATGTTGAATTAAAAAAATATATAAAATAGTAAGAAAATAAGCCATTGGGTCATTACTCCCACTTTCGAATTCCAGTAAGGGACGAATATTCCCTTTTAACCCGGAGTTCTTGGACCGTAATATGGTAAATACGGAAGCTGCATCGGTTGATGAAATAATAGACCCTAGCAATAACCCCTCATAAATGCTTAAATCGGTTACTAAGCTTACAAACACACCTACAATGGTCGAAGTAAGAAATACCCCAAGGGTCGAAAGGGTAATTCCCCTCCACAAAATTGGTTTAATGTCGGAATACCGCGTATCAATACCCCCGGAGAACAATATTAAGATAAGGGCAATTATTCCGATAAGCTTGGCGATATGGGTATCGAAAAAGAAAATTCCCCCAATTCCATCCGAACCTGCCAGCATCCCAACAACCAAAAATAATAGCATGGAAGGAATCCCAAACTTGTTCGATTTGCTGGCAAGCACACTAATAATCACCAGCAACGAACCAATCAGCAATATATTATCGAACGAAAATCCCATAGAAAAAGACTTTATGCACAAATTTATTAATTATCTGCCAGGAAAGGTGTTCTCATTCAATTTTCCAACCGTTAAACGATATAATTCTGGCTTCGCCCCCCTTTGAAAATAATTGAATTCCCAAATTTTCTTCATTTGGAAATACCTGACTGCTTATAACAGCAATACCATCATTTCCAAATACTTCTACCAGCGTTTTATCAACCAAAATGTGCAAGGTAACAACACCATTTATGCACTTTAGCTGAGCTTTATCTAAAGAGGCAAAGTGTGGCGAAAAACTTGTATTACCGGACATTTGACGATCAACATACATCCGGGCATCTTTTTTATTATAGCCAACACTTGTAAAACACTGTTTCCCCTTTAAAATTTGTAAACTAACATCTTCGGCGTTATTCAGGGCAATTTTAATTTCAAGTTCGTAGCTATTGTCAGAAATCCACGTTGTTACAAGCGTTGCATTTGCGCCAGGAAAATCAATATCCTGCATATGAATTTCTTCTTTTCTATGCTTCTTAATTTCAGCAACTGGTTGTTGAATAAGCCTGTATCCATCATGAAACTTCTTGAGTGTTAATTCTCTTGGGAAATTCATGGAACCCCGCCACTCTGTTGCCGGGATATTTCCGGCATAGGCCCAGTTGTTCATCCAACCGATGGCAATCCTGCGGCCATCGCTTGCAGAAATATTATTGTATGTAACGGCAGCATAAAAATCTTTCCCATAATCGAGCCACAAAACTTCATTCGCCAAATTATCGTTGGTGAAAGCATTTCCGTCGAAATTGCCGATATAGTATTGCATACCAACAAAATCCTTTTTTGGGTGAGCTCCTGAGATCAATAACACCCATTTTGTTTTCCCCGGTTCTCCTATAATAGGTAACTCAAATAAATCGGGGCACTCCCAAATTTTATCAATATTCCCCTGATTTCCAAATTCCCCAAGCAAATTCCACTTCATCAGGTTTGCCGAACCATAAAACCTTACTTGAAATTCCGTTGGCAAAGAAACAACCATGATCCATTTCTTTTGCTTTTCGTACCAAAACACCTTTGGATCCCGAAAATCTTTCTTATTCAAATCAAGAACTGGATTACCCGAATATTTGGTGAAAGTTCTTCCAAAATCTTCGCTGTATGCAATTGCCTGAGTTTCCTTATTCGTATGCTGTGCAGTATAAATAGCCACCAGATTTTGATCCCCTTCCTTTTTAAATAACCCGCTGGTATTATTCTTATCCACCACACAACTTCCCGAAAAAATCATCACCGTATCTTCCATTATTGCGACCGGTAAATGTTCCCAAAGAACCAGATCTTTACTGACAGCATGTGCCCAACTCATATGGCCCCAACCAATCCCAAAAGGATTATATTGATAGAACAAATGATATTCCCCATTGGAATAAACCAATCCATTCGGGTCATTTATCCAATTCTTAGTAGTTGTAAAGTGGAACGATGGGCGCTGCTGGGCAACAAGGGAATGATGTATTATCAAGCTTAGACAGATTGTTATACCAGCTAATTTCAGGCGATTCATTTTCTTCAGGTTTAGTATAAAATTTTGGAAATATGGTTCTTATAACCTGAACTAAATTTAAGCAGTTTATTTTTAATGAGAAACATTATGTTTTTAATAATAGAAAAATCATATCCAGAGATCGGGTTTAGATTCCCATTTAGAACAAAACTAAATAACTAACTCGTTATAAGTTGTTTTCGATATTTTTCATAATTTTCGATCATAAACAGGTCATAATCTTTACTGGAATGCGAAAATATTTTATTTTTCTTCTGCTCATAAGTTCCTGCAATCTTTTTGCAGGCAAAGGATTAATCAATTTTGTGGAGACAACGGTAGAGCTTCAAAAATCGGGCGAAGCCACGGTGGCTTATACTATTCAGTATCGTGTTACCGAAGGAGACCTCCACGGGTTCTATTTTTCGGGAAATGCCCGATTGAATATTACCGGGTTCCACGACGAATCGTATGCAGTTGATGATGCCGGTACCAGGTATAAACTTGAAATATCGCAGGTCACGAATGATAAATGGGACATTGTGCTAGCCGATGGTGTTGGAATTCCGTCGGGCACTATAACATATGTTTTTTATTTTAATACCAATTTTAACGAAGCCGGTTATTTGGTCAATACAACCTCTGATGCCGGAAAACTATTGACCGTTTTTAACTGGTCGCCTGTGGAATGGGAGGATGATGAAGGGATGGACCATTATACCCTCAAAGTTATTGTCCCCTTTGATGTTGCTGCGGGTTTGGCAAACCTTCGCGAATACTTTATGGATAAAGAAATAATCCTAACCGAGAAATTTGTAAACGAAAAATTTTTAATCGATTACCAGCGAAGTAATAGCGAAAAACTAATGCTGGTATTTCATAAGAATCATCCTACGAGCCGATTCAATATGCGCACCCAGTTCTATATGCCTGGTGAATTGTTTCTATTTTCGAACGCAGAACTATATGAACAGGATGGAACTTTCACCCTCAGTGAACTAAAGAATGACAAAAACCTGCTTATTGGGGGAGGAATTTTGGTTGGATTGCTCTTTTTATTTGTAGTAACCCGAAAGCACCGATCGATGGTAGCGGCCAAAGCCGGTATGGACGATGTAAATTGGGATAATCTCGACTGGTCTCCTCCAAAATTGAATCTTTCGCATTATCATATTGAGGGGAAAATTTGTAAAGATCTTTCTCCGCTCGAAATTGCATTTTACCTCGAAATTCCATTTAAAAGCATTGTCAGCGGAATGGTTTCGGCCATGGTAAACGAAGGATTTATGGAAATAATTACAAAATCACCGTTAAAAATCCGCGTAAACAGGTCGCCCGAAATTAATAACCTGAGTGAATACGAAGCGCAATTATATTATGCGCTCGCCGACGATGGCGAATTTTCTCAATCGGAGCTCGAAGATCTGATGAAGCTAATTGTTAAAAATATCCAGAAGAAAGCCTGGGACTGCGATATTGAAGCTACCAAAGCCCATTACCGCGAGAAATATGGGCGATGGAAAGACCAAAACATTCCTGAAGACCAACGACAACAATTTGCAGGCAATGCCAGTAACTGGTTATGGTACCACTACTATTACGGGAATCACAGCTACTATCATTACAATTACTACAATACCAATCCCCACGAGCACGAATACGATATACCGGTTAAAACCGATCACCTTTACAACCCGTCGAACGATGTGCTGAACAATATCAATGTTTGTCACGATGCCTGTCATTCGGCTTGCCATTCCGCCTGCCACTCGGCCTGTCATTCAGCTTGCCATTCAGCCTGTCACTCAGCATGCGTCAGCGGAGGTTCCCATTAATGGAAAGCTCAGTGGAAAATAAAATTAATTTGGAATGGATTGATGAGTTTATCAATCGTGTAAAGCCTTATATTTTTGTGCGGACCGAAGATAATATCCTCATTAAACGCCCCAACCAGGCAACAAAAATCAATGCCACCGGAGCCAAAATCCTTCATTTTCTTTTAGAAGGAGGAACTATCGATGGACTTTTAAAAAAAACAGGATTAGACAAGGCTCATGATATAGAGTTGTTTATGCTGGCCGTTAAAAGCTTTCTCGAAGGAAACCTGGATGAATTCAGTTCAAATCCGGCAGTTGAGACAAGTCCGTTTACCATGCAGTTTAGTAAGTTACCTGTCCTCTCGGAGCTGGCTCTCACCTATAAATGCAACCTTCGCTGTAAGTTTTGCTATGCAGGTTGCAATTGTACTACCAATCCTGCCGGTTCAGACAAGGAACTCTCCGAAAGCGAATTTAAAACGATCATTAAAACCATATACAACGAGGCTCGGGTTCCTTCTATCAGTTTTACCGGAGGAGAGCCAACATTAAAACCTCAATTGTTGCTGAATTGCATCCGGTATGCAAAAGACCTTGGTATGCGGGTAAATCTTATTACTAATGGGACTCAGATTGATGAAACGTTTGGCCAAAATCTAGTAAATGCAGGATTAGATTCGGTACAGGTTAGTATAGAAGGAATTACTGCTGAAACGCACGATAAAATTGTACAACACGATGGCGCTTTTGCGAAGAGTGTAAAAACAGTTTCTATCTTTAAGAATCTGGGAATCCACGTACATACCAACACTACCCTCAATCAGCTTAATGCCGAAGAATGCCTGAGATTACCCCAATTTGTACGAAACACGTTGCAACTCGACCGCTTTAGCATGAATTTGGTTATACCTACCGGCAGCAGTATTTTTAACGATGACATGGTAATAAAATATCGAGAGGTTGGTTCCATAATAGAGAAAATTCAAGCCAATAGTCTTGAGCAACACGTTGAATTTATGTGGTACTCGCCAATCCCCATGTGCATTTTTAATACCATTACCCACGATTTAGGCAACAAAGGATGTGCTGCCTGCGATGGTCTTATTTCGGTTGCACCGAATGGCGATATTTTACCTTGTGCTTCTTACGACCAGCCTGTTGGAAACCTTAAAAAATCTTCCTTCGCCGAAATTTGGCAAGGCAAAAACGCTAAATTCTTTCGCAATAAAACATTTGCGCATTCTATCTGTCAGGACTGCGACAGCTTTGCCATCTGCAACGGTGGTTGCCCGCTTTACTGGCGTAATATTGGTTTCAGCGAATTATTGTCTATTCAACTTCAAAATATACTATGAGCAGTTTACTTTTATCACAAGACGAGCAGGGAATCGTAATCTTCCACTTTTGGAAATCGTTGCCCTATAAAACACGACTTACAGTAAGTCTGATTTCTATTTTATTAGGTTTTGTGTTCCAGTATATGGCCTTTCAGTTATTACCAGGAATTCTACTGGTATTAGCGGGAAATTTGTTATTGCTTGTTAAAGGGTACGATAAGCGCATAAAGCTCGATAAATACCACCCCGAATCGGAATGGGTATCTACCGATGCCGAGCAACTTCAAAAAATTGTAGATCTGAATAAAAGCATTAAAAAATGGGATGTAAGCGCGTTCGATATCACCAGCGGGTTGGGAGTGCTGATGTTTATATTATCGCTTGTCGTATTGGTATTGCTATTTGCGATGAATCCTTTTAGTTCCGAAAAAGGGATACTCATTTTAGTTGCCAATCTTTCTGTGCTTATATATCCACATTGGTTTACAGGCGTTAAACGTATTACAACCCTCCCTGCTTTGATTAGTAAGATTAACCTGTATCTTAAACTTATGGAAGGATTTCAGGCTGAACTTGCCCTGGATAAAGTTAATTACCTGACCTTGGTAAACGGCAAAGACCAAAAACTTCCTGCCGATTTAAAGATGAAAATAAAATTTAAAGATCAACCGGAGGATTTTTTGGGACTTTATGCGCAGGTTTCGATGAACAATGTGCAGGGACAAGACTATCCATACTTCTATGCGGTATTGGTAGCAAAAGATTCTACTAAGCGATTAAGTAACTGCTACGATTCTGTTTCAGTTCCCGAAAATGTTATAAAGGAATTCAGTCACGAGAACGATGTGGAAATTATTATTATCCGGCAGTACACCACCAAAAAAAGTGGTTACCATACCGATAGCAAAGCACAACAACTAATCTTTGGTACCGGTTTGGAAACAGCCAGACAGATTTTAGGAAATTCTAACTAACAAAAAAACACTTCAATTTTATTGCAAGCAAAAAAAGTGTAGTTTGGAAGCTATGCTCCACATTTATTATTTATAATCATCTAGTTAAATCAGTAATAGTTAATTAAGAATAGGTTTTTAGCATACCTTTGCGAGAACTTTGCGAACCTTTGCGTTATAGCTTTTAGACTATTTCACAGAGCTACACTAAGAATCGCAGAGGTTCGCAAAGAAAGTAATGTATAGGATAGTAAAAGCACTACCTGGTTGTTTTATACTATTTATAGTTCAGCAAGTCGAACAGAGATAAGCCTTGCTTCGTCCAAGACGGCTTTATCCATTTAGTTTTCAACCTACTGCTTATGAACTTCCGAGCCTCCCTTAGCATCAATATCCACTATAGGTGGATTTCCCGAATAATAAACATCGCCACCACCTGAAATATGACCAACGATTTCCCTGGTTGCGTTCACATGAATATCCGAACCTCCATTGGCATGGAATATTGTTTTATCGGTTACCATCCCCCCGGCATTTAAATCTCCACCACCATTAAGGCTTACATCGAGGTTGGTAGCTTGACCTGTAAGCGAGGCATTGCCACCACCAGAAACGCTACACGAAATGTTATTAGTTGTAAGATCGAGCGTCATATCGCCACCACCGGAAAGATTGATTTTTGCCTCGCTTCCTCTTTCTTTCCCTTTCAGATAAAAATCACCACCACCCGACATTGTGCAATTCAGGTAATTTGATGCAACCTCCGATTTTAAGTCTCCTCCTCCGCTAATTACAATTCCATAATTCTTAATGGTACCATCAATTTTAGCATCGCCGCCACCACTGATAGTGCATTTTAAATCCGAAATATTTACCACGGTATTTATGTCACCGCCTCCGCTTAGGTTAACAGCTAAATTGGGAACATCAATAGTTGTTTCGCCTTTCACATCTCCACCACCAGAAACACTTAATTTATCTATATTTTTGAAGGAAATCTGAACTTTCATCCCTTTCGATTCAATAATATTCTTGTCGGTATAAATCTTTAGTACCCCTTGTTCCACCTCTGCGGTAATATGCTCAAATAAATTCTCTTGCGCGGTTAATACAAGACCTTCATTATTTCCCTGGATTAAGGTAACATCAAATCCTCCTGAAACATCAATTCCATGAAAATCGGATATATGAATGTTTTTATCTACCAAGGCACCCGTTCCTCTAACAGGGAAAAAATTCTGTGATGAAACGCAGGAGGTAAATATGACCGAAAGCAACAATGCAAATGCAGGTATACCAGAAATGTTTATTCTTTTCATAATCGTTATTTTTTGTTTAAAAATTAAAGTCAATTGAAAATGTTGTTCTTTTTTTAAGGACGACTTTTTTTTGAAATTGCTGCATCAAAAAAGTAACAAATCATTTCTAAGAAAAAATTTACTGAAAGTTTGATAAATTAAATGCATAAAATTAAAGTATGCTTATTATTGAATTAATACGAATTCCCTAATTTCACCATCTAATTCATATTTTACTTCCGATAAAATTTATCCATTATGAAGCATATCTTATCCTTAATTGTAATAATTGGTTTCCCTATTGTTTTATTGGCACAAACCAACGGATACATCATAAGTGCTCCGGCTGGTAATCGCTATACCGAAATTGACGTTAAAGGCACCTCGGTTATTCCGAATGGGCGCCTGCTAACCCCTGTAGGCAAAAGCATTATTGTTGCTCCGCATCCATATGGACTGGCAATTAGTAACGATGGAACTATTGCAGTGACTGCCAATTCCGGTACAAGTCCCCTTTCTATTACGATCCTCCGCAACCTCAACTCAGCAAAGCCAGAAATTCAGCAGGTACCTCCTTCGCCAAAAGGAGATAAAGGTATTTTGGCCTCGGTGTTTATGGGATTAGCAATTACCCCCGATAACCAACTGGTTTATGTTGCGGGTGGACAAGAGAATAAAATTTACAAATTCGAAATTGCTACCGGAGCAGCTAAAGGCTCGATTGATTGCAGTTCTATGAATGACAGTGCCGATTATACCCATGGCTATATTGGCGATATGGTGATGAGTAAAGATGGGAAAAAATTATTTGCAGTCGATCAGATTGGTTTCCGACTTATAATTATTGATTTGCAATTACAAAAAGTCATTTCGAACCTGCCCGTAGGAAGATATCCGTTTGGCATTGCGTTGTCTCGTGACGAAAAAACTGTTTATGTTGCCAATGTGGGCATGTACCAGTACGATTACATTAAACGTAAGAAGAATGGAGAATGGAAAAGGGGAACTCTTGATTCACCGGCATTTGCTTATGGTACGAAAGAATCGGAAACCGGTACTTCAAATGACTCATTGCAAATACCTGGTCTTGGTCCTATTAATTCCGATAAATCGTTTTCGGTCTGGGGTATTAATGTAGAGAATCCTAATACTCCAAAAGTAATAGCAAAAATAAAAACCGGGGTTCTGGTGGGCCAAATGGTCGAAGGTATTCCCGCGGTAGGTGGTTCCAGCCCCAATTCAATAGTAGCAGCTAAAAAGCATATTTTTATCAGCAATGGTACAAACGACAATATTACCGTACTTAACAGCCGCAATCAAAAGATAGTGAAGCATATTACACTTTGTCCGGAAGAAAAACTGGCTAAATTAAGAGGAGTAATTCCTTTTGGATTGGCTGTATCTCCTGACGAAAAGAGAGTTTATGTGGCAGAATCGGGAATTAATGCCATAGGTGTTATTGATGTTAAAACGTTGAAAATAATTGGTCATATCCCCGTTGGCTGGTTTCCTGCAAAATTGAAAGTAACCCCGGATGGAAAGAAACTGATTGTTACAAATGCTAAAGGTTACGGCAGTGGCCCTAACGGAGGAAGAAAATATAGTATTGGGCAGGAAGGGAGTTATATTGGCAGTTTGATGAAAGGTACCGTTGAAATTTTGGACATTCCAACAGATGATCAACTTCAACAACTGTCCAGGCAGGTAATCGCTAATAATTTTGTAATGGAATCAACGCAGTCTTCGAAGTTCGATTGGAGAAAAACCAATCCGGTTCCGCTTTTCCCTGGACAAAAAGAAACACCGATAAAACACATTGTTTTTATTTCGAAAGAAAACCGAACCTTCGACGAGATATTTGGGCAGAAAACAAATGTCAAAGGAGATTCTACTCTTGCGCGTTATGGAGCTAATGTGACATTTACAAATCGTAAAAAAATTGTAAAAATTGAGAATGCTACCATTATGCCAAACCATCTCAAATTGGCTAAGGAGTATTGTATCAGCGATAATTTTTATGTCGACTCGGATGTTTCTGCTGATGGTCACCGATGGCTGGTGAATACTTATCCAAACGAATGGGTCGAAGCAACAACTCCGGCCAGTTATGGAGGCAACCGGGAATATAGAGAAATCTCAAATGCACCGGGAAACCTTGGATTAAATGGCTCAGCCGGGGCTATTTATCCCGAAGATTATAACGAAGCTGGTTCTATGTGGGACCATATGGCCAGGCACCGCAAATCTTTTTTCAATTTTGGTTTTGGGGTAATGTTCGAACCAGCCGATTATCAGGACACATACAAATATGGAGGGATTAAGCATGTAGCCAACTTTCCGCTACCGGCTTCGCTTTTGAACCGAACCTCCTTTCAATACCCTACCTATAACATGGCAATACCCGATCAGTTTAGGGTAGATATGTTTAAGAAAGAGTTTGAAGAAAAATGGGGAGAAGGGAAAGAAACTATGCCGCAAATGCTTACTGTGATTTTGCCAAACGATCACGGTGCTGACGAAAGACCAGAAGCGGGTTATCCCTTTCGCGAAAGCTACGAAGCCGATAACGATTTGGCTGTTGGCCGAATTGTAGAATTTTTGTCGCATACCCCTTACTGGAAAAATATGATGATAGTGATTACCGAAGATGATGCCCAGGGTGGGGTTGATCATGTTGATGCACACCGGAGTATTTTAATGCTAATTTCACCTTATGCCAAAAAGAATTATGTGAGCCAGGTGCATATGAGTTTTGGGAGCATTTTCAAAACATTCTGGAACATACTTGGAATACCGTACTTAAATCAATACGACGCTGGAGCTTCCGATATGGGAGATATGTTCACTGATAAACCTGATTTTAGTCCATACCTGGCTGTTCCGGTAGATGAACGTGTTTTTGATCCACAAAAAGCATTAGATCCACACGATGAAAAATTTGACTGGAAACAATTGAATGAAGGGCCAGATATTGATAATCCCGAAGATATGATCCGGGAAAGTAAGGAGCAGGAAAACTGGAGATTGGAATAAATAGCACGAATTATAAATTAACCGAAAGGCTAAGAAACGCTGATCTTCCATATCCATTCACACCCGAACCATGGTACCTGTAGTCTTCATTAAATATGTTCTGAAGACTCAGGTTAACAGAAACAAACCGGAAGGTATAGCCCGTATGAAAATTTAATACCTCCCAACCAGGAGTTCCACCATCAGGAATCCTATTGTCGGCTATATCACCTTGTCCCAGGCGAGTTTGTTTTAAAGCTGCCAGGAACTCAACATTCACCCAAAAATACTTATACCGATACGACGTGGAAAATCGACCAAAAAGCGGTGGAATTCTTCTTACAGGTTCGTTTTTCGTAATATTCTGCCCATATGTATACGTTAAATGTCCATTAAATGTCCATGCCTTAGTGAGATCAAGTATCAGTGAAGATTCTACCCCCTGAATAAATGCCCGTTCCATATTTTCCTTTTGATAAACCGGGTAACCTTCAATACTATCTCCATCCATTGGATTACGAACTATTAAATTGTATAATTCGTTTCGGTAGAAATAAATATCCCCCTTCACTTTCGGGTTATGAAATTTATAGCCTACCTGATATTGAAACGACTTTTCAGGCTTTAGAGAGAAATTTGGCGTTTCGTAGCGAAAATCGACAATCCCCAAAGTTCCTAAATCGTCGATATTAGGAGCCCTAAAACCGGAATTAAGGGATAAAAACACGTTGGATGAAGGCGATAATTTTCTAAGAAGCGCAATATTTCCTACTAGCGCAGAAGGAGAAAGAATTGTTTTCCCCAAACTGGTGTCATCAACGCTGATGCGATAACTATTGTAACGAGCGCCCAAAGTCACATTCCACTTATTAAAATCGAGGGTGTGAAGGGAAAAAGCTGCAATACTATTCATCTTTGATCCTTCCGGGTATAATCCGCGTTTTGATAGTTCAAGATTAGCCGAGGTATCTTTATCGGTTCGTAAACTATGCACCAAATCGCTATAAACTTCTATTCCTGAATTTGCCGACCATATTTTTCCTTTTTCTGTAAATATTTCCCCGGTAAATGCAATAGTTTGAACTTTATCATTTTCAAACCGAATAACTTTTGCTCCTTTCTTATGAGATTGTCGTCCTTCCTCAGATTGTTGCCCAGATAATGTCAATACAAGCGATTTAAAAATGCCTTTCTTCAGTTTTTGATTCAAACGAATATAGGCTAATTCACGCCGTTGGGGCTCCATTTCATTTAAGTCGTAATTTTCCAGGACAATTTTATGAAATACCGGCACATTGTTCTGATGCACGTTTTGATAAAGAAAGGTAAGTATGGAATTTTTCGAAAGCAACACTTTCCCTTTAAGGTCAAAGTCCAATTCGTTATAACCACTGGGGGTTTGTCTGCCAGTGGTGTCACCTCCAATTAAGTCACCAAAATTGCGCCGGGTTATTCCTCCTACTACCGATAGTTTTTTGCCGGTATAATTAACATTGGCATGTAGGCTTTCTTCCATTCCCTGCGTGGCTATCCGCGAAAAAAGGGTACTGCTCCAGGTTGGTTTATCAGTAAATTCCAACCCAGGACTAAATACCTGAATAGTACCACCAATAGCATCAGAGCCATATTGCACAGAGCCATTTCCGCGGAGAATTTCCAGTTTTTCGATACTAAAAACATCAATTGTATTGAGATATTGATTTGGTCCATAACGCATTGTCGAATTACTTAATCTAATTCCATCTATGAGCAACAACGTTTGGTTGCCGGTTAATCCCCTTAAAAATGGGGATCCCCCACCATGATTTGTTTTTTGGATAAAGACCCCTGGAGTCAAAGCAAGTGCCTCGGGAGTTGTACGCAGTTGATATTGCTGTATCGATTTGCTATAGAGAATTTCAATGGCCTCGGGTGTTTTTATCCGCAATGAGTTAAGTCGTGAGGCGGTAACTACAACTTCGTCGAGGTCTTTCGACGATATTATTTCCTTTTGGTTTATTGAATCGCTATGTTGTGCCATTCCATACCTGTAGCAAAACGTCAGCATCATTATTACAATAAACCGAAAAGTAGATTTTTTACATAACATATACCTAATAATTTTATTTAAAAAAAGAATCATCTTCAATGGCCGATGAACCCTTCAAAAATAAGGTAATTAATATTAAAGGTATGTTAATTGAATGGGCGGAATATTAAATTTTCGTAACAATAACCAATAATTAAAAACAGAGATAGAGCTAAATCATAAGTTGTTAAGACTAGTAATTTGGATTACACCCTGATATCGAAATTGTAACGGAAGGCCCTAAAAATTACTTTTCACACCCGTTTAATTCAACTTTCATTCCATCCGAATCGACAGACATTATACCTTTCATCTGCATTTCCGAAGCTTCATAAATAAGGATTGCAAATTTTTCTTTATCCTCATTGCTTTCAAGTTCGAGGGTTGAATTGCTTTGATTAAATTTATATGTTCCCCAATGCTCTTCAGTCCCCGATTTGAATTTTACCTTATTATCAGTAAAAAAAATAAATTTTAACTCGTCGTCCTTTTTATTCCCCTTGGGATTTGATTTTCCCTCCATGTTGAGGCTCCAGCATTTTGGCAAATATTTTTTTACATTGGCATTTACTGTTGCGGCATCAAATTTTGGAGGTTTAACAGGCTCGGGGGCTTTATACTTCACATACGTTTTTGTAGAATTCATGTATTTCTGCAAATCCTTTTTAGAGGTTTTGATAGTCTGAAGCTTCTGCTTTAATATCCACGATTCCGGAACAAATAAGAGTCCTTCCTGAAGGATGCTTTCCGCTATTTCATACTCCGCTATTTTAACAAACATCGAAGAGGTTTCAGAATAGAACCCTTCAATAAAATCCTTTTCCATTCCATTTCCTGATTGTCTTCGAATAAAAGTACGGAAACGTTTATGCAATTCCGAAACCTCCTTCTCATTCTTCGAATTCGAATTTTTTAGCAAATCATTGCCATAAGAGCCTGCCAGCATATTTAAAAATGCATTTTCGCCAAGCATAAAGGGATATTTTTCGGCATAGTAAATCATACTATCACTTGGAGGCATTTCGGTGGTATAGTTAACCGAAAGGTATTTTAACAATGCCTCCTTTAAAAATTGCTGTGTTTGGATATTATCCGGATTTACCTGGTAAGATGCTTTCGCATGTTTAATTACCTCTCCAAAATCATTTTTGGTATAATAGTAATAAGCCAACAAGTCATGATAAGTTTGGGTAAAATCGCTCTTATCAATTGAATCGTTCAGAAAAGCGCATAAATCGGTATACACAATTTTGAATCCTTTAATATCGGGATGATTAATAACCATTTCCGAACCAATTGCTTTAAAATGGTCTTTCGATTGTTGAATTGCTTCCGTATTAGTTTTATTGGTATTGGCATATTTGGCCAATGTTTTACCATCGAATTTTTTTCTGGTACTTTGATCAGTCAGCATCAGTAATAAAGAATTCGAAAACAAATACTTTACATTATTGGAAGGATAAATAATACTTGCCTTCTCGAAATTTGATGAAGACAAAGGATAATTTGCTGCATTGAATGCAAATACACCCCTGTTATAATATTGCAACGCCCCCAATTGCAGCAAACTAATTGTCTTAGCCGATTCATAGTTTTTTTCGAATAAATCGTTTATCGAGTTAGTCTTATATTCGCTTTGAGAGATAATTTTATTACTCACTAAAAAATCAACATAGTTTTTCTTAAATCGGTCATCGAACTGGTAAACCCCCTTCGAAGGAAGTGTTGTTTCGATTAGGAAACTGGTGCTGTTGGGATCTGCAATAATATATACATGGTTGGGCGTTTCCTTAATGATGTATTCTATTTTAAAGTGATCCAATACCAATGCATAAAGTGCCGAAGCTGTAACGCAATTATAGTTACCGTTCTTAAAAATATCAGAGAAATAAGTCTCCTCGGTATATTTTTTAAAAAAACGGTCATGTACCAGTTTGTATATTTCTTTGATTTGCTTTTTACGGGGATACTTGTCCAGCCCCTTCAATTCAAGTGATTTAATAAACAGATTTAAAGAAGATTTTATCTGAGTTGATTGGCTTTCATAATTCATTGCCAGTAATAAGTCGAAGGAGGAAACTTCTTCCGTTTTGATGTATGTAGAAAAAACCTGCTTTTCAAATTGGGTCGTAAATATTATCGAATCCTGCTTTTGGGAATTAACGCGCAAACAGCTTAGTAAAAAGAGAAAAAAGTAAATGCTGAATTTCATAACACCATCTATATAAATAATTAATTGAAATTTTATTAAACAATTAGTTAAGTTAAAAAAGTCACTGAATTTCTACTGCCATAATTTGGACGGAGGTAGCCAACTATTTCTGTTCATTCTTAATTAATTGTGCACCGAAAATATAAAAGTTATTTGGAATATTAATCTAATAGATTACTTCGATAGTCAAAATCCGGGATCGTTAGCTCTCCGCTTCCGTTTTATAATCATCAACTGAACTATCATTAATTATTACTATTTGAAATAAAAATGGCTGTTTATACCATTTTATGAAACATGGAAAACAAATCGGTATATATTAAATCCTAAGGGTATCATGTAAATAATACTAATTAAAAAATAGATATATATTACAATTTAAAACATAAAATAGATTTTATCTATATAAATAAAATTAATACCCCTGTGAAAATTAGGATTAAAAACATTTTATATCTTCGTCGCGAAATTTTAAAACATTAAATCATGTTCGATACTGGACTTACTACTTTCATGGTGCTTGCCACCAGTTTGGTAATGCTTATGACTCCCGGATTGTCTTTCTTTTATGGCGGCTTGGGTTGTAAAAAGAATATCCTCAATATTATGATTCAGAGTTTTGTTTCCATGGGACTAACTTCGGTACTTTGGCTTGCATTTGGTTACTCTCTTTGTTTTAGTGGAAACATTGCACATGGGAACGATTTTTTCGGAATTTACGGGAATTTAGATAAGGCTTTTCTGAATGGAGTGACACCCAAAACAGTATTTTCTCCAGACCGGAACTTCCCCGAATATTTGTTCTTTGCTTATCAAATGATGTTTGCAATTATAACCCCAGCGCTTATTACAGGGGCATTTATCAACCGCATTACTTTTAAAGCATATATTATTTTTTTAATACTTTGGCAATTATTGGTTTATTATCCATTTGTGCATATGATTTGGGGTGGAGGAATCCTTGCATCATGGGGCGTTTTGGACTTTGCGGGAGGAATTGTAGTTCATGCTGTAGCAGGTTTTGCTGCATTGGCTTGTGTAAATTATGTTGGAGCCCGTTCCGAAAAGGCAAATGTTCCTAATAATATACCTTTAGTTGCAATTGGTACAGCTCTGCTATGGTTTGGCTGGTATGGCTTTAATGCCGGAAGTGAACTAAATGTTGACGATATTACAATTGCTGCTTTTATTAATACCGATACAGCAGCATCTTTTGCGGCTGTTACCTGGCTTTTAATTGAATGGAACACCGGAAATAAAAAGCCAACATTTATTGGATTAATGACAGGTGCAGTTGCTGGTTTAGCTACAATAACCCCTGCTGCCGGTTATGTTACAGTGCTTCAATCTGCCCTTATAGGAATCATAGCAGCTATCGGATGCTTTATGGCAGTAAAATTCAAAATGCGCAAAGGATGGGACGACGCGCTTGATGTATGGGGTGTTCACGGCATGGGAGGAGTTATTGGAACCGTTTGTCTTGGCCTTTTTGCAACTACTACTATAAACCCGAATGGCGCAAACGGATTATTCAGTGGAGGAGGGTTTACATTATTAATCAAAGAAGTGACTGCGATAATTATAGCCATTGTTTATGCTTATTCGTTTACCATGTTAATACTTAAAGCGATAAACAAATTCACCCCTGTTAAAGTTGATCCTGAAATGGAAAAAGAAGGGCTGGATATTGGTTTCCATGGGGAAGTGGCGAGGGATTTGTAATGGAATTTTTAAAATATTGTATTGGATTAACCTGTTTCGGCAAGTTGAAGGATGCTGTATAAAAAAAACCGCCTATAACCCACGTCAGTCCAATCATTAATATTTTCTAACTGTATTTTGCATTTTCTCCTTTTATAAGTGTTGCAAAACATATATTTTTACGCGCTGGATAAAAAGTGTATTTTTGGAAAGTAAAATTATTTAGGAAAAAAAGAATGGATAAAAGCGTAAAGAAAGTAATAGTGCTGGGATCCGGGGCACTCAAAATAGGGGAGGCTGGTGAGTTTGATTATTCCGGTTCGCAAGCCCTCAAAGCCCTCAAAGAGGAAGGTGTTTACACTGTTCTGATCAATCCCAATATTGCTACTGTTCAAACTACCGAAGGCATCGCCGATAAAATATATTTCTTACCGGTAACCCCATATTTCGTCGAAAAAGTTATAGCCAAAGAAAAACCCGATGGGATACTCCTTTCTTTTGGTGGCCAAACAGCTCTTAATTGTGGTATAGCATTGTTTAGAGCTAACATGTTCGAAAAATACAATGTCAGGGTTTTGGGAACTCCTATCCAGGCCATTATGGATACTGAAGACCGTGATTTGTTTGTAAATAAACTTAACGAGATAAATGTAAAAACTGCCCGCAGTGTTGCAGCTTCCAATCTTGAAGATGCTATGGCAGCAGCTGAAAAACTGGGATTCCCCCTTATTGTGCGGGCAGCATATGCTCTGGGCGGACTGGGCAGTGGATTCTGTTCCGATATGGACGAATTAAAGAAGCTTGTTTCAAAAGCTTTTGCATACTCTAACCAGGTGTTAGTAGAAGAATCCCTTAAAGGCTGGAAGGAAATCGAATACGAAGTAGTGCGCGACTGTTACGATAACTGTATTACGGTTTGTAACATGGAGAATTTCGATCCTCTGGGAATTCATACAGGCGAAAGTATTGTCGTAGCTCCTTCACAAACGCTTACTAACAGCGAATATCATAAACTGCGTCGTCTATCCATTCAAATCATTCGCCATATTGGAATTGTTGGAGAATGTAATGTTCAGTATGCGCTTGACCCACATTCTGAGGACTATCGTGTTATTGAAGTGAATGCACGTTTATCGCGCTCTTCTGCGCTTGCATCAAAAGCTACCGGTTATCCCCTGGCTTTTGTTGCTGCAAAACTTGCATTGAGCTATGGTCTGCACGAACTTAAAAATTCTATTACCAAAACAACTTCTGCTTTTTTTGAGCCAGCGCTTGATTATATCGTATGTAAAATTCCCCGTTGGGATTTGAACAAATTCGTAGGCGTCTCAAAAGAAATTGGCTCTTCTATGAAAAGTGTTGGAGAGGTTATGTCCATTGGACGTTCGTTTGAAGAAGCGATTCAGAAAGGGCTTCGAATGATTGGTCAGGGGATGCACGGATTTACTGGTAACCGCGACTTAAAATTTGACGACTTGGACAAGGAACTTACGAATCCTACCGATATGCGCATCTTCGTTATTGCTGATGCATTTGAAAGGGGATATTCTGTGGACAGAATTCACGACCTTACCAAAATTGACCGTTGGTTTTTAATAAAGCTTCATAATATTTTTAGTCTTAAGAACGAATTAGAGAAATTCAACAAAATTGAAGAACTTCCCATTCCTTTGCTCCGACATGCAAAACAAATGGGGTATTCTGATTTTCAACTTGCCCGTTTTGTGTTGAAAAGCGATAACGACCATATGGAAGATTACCTCCTCAATGTGCGTACTTATCGCAAGCAACAGGGCGTTGTTCCATTTGTAAAACAAATTGATACACTGGCAGCAGAATATCCTGCCAAAACCAATTACCTCTACCTTACATACAACGGCACAGAACACGATGTGGAATTTGCTCGTGATAATAAATCTGTTGTAGTGCTAGGCTCAGGGGCATATCGTATTGGTAGTTCGGTTGAATTCGACTGGTGTGGGGTAAGTGCCTTAAACACCATTAAAGAGCAAGGTTACCGTTCGGTAATGATCAACTATAATCCCGAAACGGTTAGTACTGATTACGATGTATGCGACCGCCTTTTCTTCGATGAACTTTCACTTGAACGGGTTCTTGATATTACCGACCTGGAAGTTCCTAAAGGGGTTATTATTTCTACCGGTGGACAAATTCCAAATAATTTGGCCATCCGTTTACACAATCAGCATGTGCCCATTCTGGGAACATCCCCACTATCTATTGACAGGGCCGAAGATCGTCATAAGTTCTCAATGATGTGCGACACCCTGAAAATTGATCAACCTCGTTGGAAAGAATTAACCAGTATCGAAGAAATCTATAAATTTATTGATCTGGTAGATTTTCCTGTGCTTATCCGTCCTTCGTATGTGCTCTCTGGTGCTGCCATGAATGTGGTCTCTAACCGGGAGGAACTAAAACACTTCCTTGAATTGGCTGCCAATGTGTCGAAACGTTATCCGGTGGTTGTTTCGGAGTTTATTGAAAACGCAAAAGAGATAGAAATTGATGCAGTTGCCAGAGACGGCGAAATGATGGCCTATGCAATTTCCGAACATATAGAATTTGCTGGGGTTCACAGTGGAGATGCCACCATGGTATTTCCTCCGCAAAAAATATATTTCGAAACTGTAAAACGTATTAAACGCATTGCCCGAAAAATTGCGAAGGAATTAAATATTTCTGGGCCCTTCAACATGCAGTTCCTTGCAAAGGATAACGACATTAAAGTGATAGAATGTAACTTGCGTGCCTCACGATCCATGCCTTTTGTTTCAAAAGTTTTAAAATCTAATCTTATAGATTTATCAACGCGCATCATGCTGGGAGCTCCTGCTGAAAAACTTGACAAATCGATATTTGAGGTGGATTACATCGGGATAAAAGCTCCTCAATTCTCCTTTCACCGTCTTTTAAAGGCTGATCCTGTATTAGGAGTTGAAATGGCTTCAACCGGAGAAGTTGGTTGTATCGGAGACGATTATTATGAGACGCTCTTAAAATCTATGCTATCTGTAGGATATACTATTCCGAAGAAGAATATTTTATTATCCACCGGAACAGCCCGCGATAAAGTCGAATTATTAAACAGTGCCCGCCTGCTAGTTGAAAAAGGTTATAACTTATTTGCGACAAAAGGATCTGCCGAATTTTTCCGTAGCAATGGGTTAGAGGTGACGGCGCTGCATTGGCCTGATGAAGACAAGGAACCCAACACACTTGATTATATTAGGCAAAAGAAAATAGATTTAGTGGTAAATATCCCTAAAAACCTTTCGAAACAAGAATTGAATAACGACTATACCATTCGTAGGAGTGCAGTGGATTATAATATTCCTCTTATTACAAATGCCCGGCTTGCAAGTGCCTTCCTAATCGCTATTTGTAAACGTGATATTGACGATATCCCAATTAAAAGCTGGGACGAATATTAAGATACATTTAAACGCATCTGTCAAAGCCGCAATTGAATAATGAAAGAATTCTTTGCGGCTTTGTGCTATCAAACAAAATCTAAAAAAAATACCATGGACCATTTATGGCTCGAATTTGCTAAAAAAGTACACGCCATTGCCGAGACTGGCTTGACATTTAAAAATAACGAATACGACAGCGAACGCTACGAACAGTTAAAAGAGTTAAGTTTTGAAATGCTAAGCAAACTTGGAAATGAAACTACGGAAGTTATCCGGGATTTGTTTGCACACCAAAAAGGATATCAAACACCTAAAGTCGATGTACGGGGAGTAATTTTTGAAGGCGACAAAATTCTTATGGTACAAGAAAAAGTTGATGGTTGCTGGACCCTTCCGGGAGGATGGGCCGATGTAGGACTAACTCCCAATGAAAACGCTGTGAAAGAAGTCTGGGAAGAAGCAGGGATAAAAGTAGAGCCTGTTCGACTTTTAGCAGTAATGGATAAGAAATGCCATAATCATCCTCCTACTCCTTGGTATTCCTATAAAATATTCATTCTTTGCAAGCATATAAGTGGAGAAATTAAACCAGGCCTTGAAACATTGGATGTAGGATATTTTGAAAAAGATAACCATCCTCCACTTTCTGTTGAACGCATTACCCAGGAACAAATTGATATTATGTATAACCTATCAATAAACAAGGAGTTAATGTGGTGTGATTAAATGTTTAGGTTTCTAGGTATTAAAAATTAATGGCTTTGAGATGCCTCGTCAGCATGCATTATTTTATCAGTATAAGCCAAAAGCAACGCTGAAATTATAAAAACAAGGTGTATGGCTATTTGTAAAATAACATGGTTCATTTCTACATTAGAAATATCGACAAATGTCTTTAATAAGTGAACTCCCGAAATACTTACCAATGATACAATTAATTTAATTTTTAGGGTTGAAGCATTAATCTTGCTTAACCAATCGGGTTTATCTTCCTGATTTTCAAATTCAATTTTACTGACAAATGTCCAATACCCTCCAATAATTACAACAATTAATAGATTAACAACCATGGATATATCAATCAACCCAAGTACCGAAAGCATAATCACATTTTCGTTCATGGAAGGAAAATCCTGCAATAAATGCCACAACTCAATTATAAACTTTATTGCATAAATTACCGAGGCAACAATAAGTCCTAAATAAACTGGCAGTTGAATCCAACGGCTAAAAAATATTAATTTTTCAATAAAGAGTTCAAAAACTTTCATATTATTACTATTATATCATCTGGTAAACAAAAAAAAGAACTTTTAGGTTCATATTTGTTAAGTAGTTTGTTCAATTACTCAATTAATTTAAAAACCAATGAAAGCTAATGAAATAATAGAACTACTAAAATTACTACCTCACCCCGAAGGAGGTTATTATAAAGAGACATATCGAAGCGACGATTCCATATCTTTCAATATTCTTAATAAAGGGCATAAGGGGAAACGGAATTTAGCAACCAGCATTTATTATTTATTGGAATCGGGACAGGTTTCAAAATTTCATCGGTTAAAATCGGATGAAATTTGGTATTATCATTGCGGAAGTCCTATGCGCATAATCTGCCTATCAGAGGGCGAAATTTCATCTTTAATATTAGGAGCTGACATTTCACTTGGTCAGCTTCCACAAGCCATAATAAAAGCCGGAACAATATTCGGAGCAACTCCATTTGATGGAAATTCATTTACACTAGTTGGATGTGTTGTAACTCCCGGTTTTGACTTTAAAGACTTTGAATTTGTGAGAAAAGAAGACTTAAGGAAAGAGTATCCGAACTCCTTTCCCGCATTTGAAAAATTTACATATTATTAATTCAATGTTGTTTAGTTTAGGAATTGAATAATTAATCCGCACTTCGACTTCGCTCAGTATGAAAATAATACCAGTTTGTCAGGCTGAGCGAGTCTAAGCCTACTTCTTAACTAAACGACATTGCTTATTGATTATTTGAACGGTACATATAAATGAAAAGTTGGAAACCCAACTGAATAAAATTCCGCTGAATTTCCAACAAATCAATTACCTAACTAATTAGTTTATTAACTAATATATTAGTTATAAAATTCAAAAAAAATTACTTCAAACTAAAAACTACCGGGATAGTAAAAATTTGTTTTACAACTTTACCTTTATCGCTTGCAGGTGTCCATTTCGGAGAGGATAATATTACTCGAACTGCTTCATTATCCAAACTTTGATGTCCACTGGAACGAATCACAGATGCAGTTTTAATACTCCCGTCCTTTTCAATCGAAAACTGAATATAAACTTTTCCTTGCAATCCCTTTTTAGCATCATCAGTAGGATATTTAACATTTGTTGCCACATAACTAACAAATTCATTAATATCTTTCCCCTGAAACTGTGCAGCAACCTCTGGTTGTAAATAAGCAACATCCTTTAAATCCAGCTTTTTAACCGTATCTTTTTTTAAGGGAGTAACAATTAAGGTTGCTTGCAAATTATTTTTCTGCAATCCAGTTGCATGATCCTTCTGTAAAGATTTACCAGAATTTTCTACTACATCTCCATTCGAATGAATTATCGATTTCATTGAAATGTTTTCATTAATTGTTTCGCCTCTAAAAGCAAACACCGAAATAATAAATAAACTTAAAACTGTAGCCAGCAAAAACCTGGTTTTCCCTGACTTTCCTTTTGAATTTTTCATCATGTTGATTCGATTTTTAATTAGTGAATTATGATTAAATGAAGAAAACTTAATTTTACCGGATTGAAATAACTGATTCATTAACAATTCCTGATACCTAACCATAGAAACTCCTTGATTAATTAATTTTCTGTCCACCTCAAATTCATGATTTTCCTTTAATGAATTTCCAAAGAGCCATAAGAAAGGATTAAACCATTGCATTAATTTAAAAATATCATATATAACAATATCAATTGAATGAAAATATCGAATATGTAGTTTCTCGTGTTGGATAATTGTCTTTCTATCTTTCATTGGAATAAGCTTTCCCAAAACAATAAACCTGAAAAAAGAAAAAGCTTCATATCCGTTAGTTAGAACAAGAATATAATTTTTATTAAACTTTTTTTGAGATGAATTTATAAAAATGAACAATTTAACAAACTGATATATAAATAATAAAATAAATATAACTAAAGTAAAAAGTACAAATGAATTTATCCAGACATCCGAAGAAAAAGGAGAGCCCATCTTAATATTTCCTACAATCACTTCTGGTAATAATTGAGCGTAGTTTAACAATTGCTTATCTGCAATGTTAATCTTGATAAAAGGAACAATCATTGACAAAAAGAGGGAACACAATATAAAAAACCTATTTAACCGAAATTGAACCGAGTTTTTTAACAAAATTCTATATATTCCATAAAATAAGCTCAATAGTATAGCTACCTTAAATTGATAAATTAGGTAATTCATGATTTTGTCTTTTTTCTGTTTTCAAGTTGTTGCTGCATAATTTTCATAGTTTGTTCCAATTCAAGAATATCAATTTCTTCTCCTTCTGAGAAAAACGAAACCATCTTTTGAAACGAATTATTGAAATATCCCTTTACAAAGCCTTTTAGAAATCTTCGGGAATAGTCGTCCTTGGAAATCAAAGGAAAATATTCATGCGTTTTCCCATAGGCTTTATGAGTAACGATTTTTTTTGCTTCAAGAATGCGTATGATTGTTGAGACAGTATTATAAGCAGGTTTTGGATCAGGTAAGTGCTCAATAATATCTTTTACAACTCCGCGCTCTATTTGCCATAGAACTTGCATTATTGATTCCTCTGCACGGGTAAGTACTATATCTCTTTTTGGTTGCATCTTGAACTTTTAAATTGGATAAATTGCTAATATTAATATGCAAATATCCTAACAATTTAGTTTATTAACTAATTAATTAGTTACAAAATATGAGCCAAAATATATATTTACTAGAAAAATTAAAAATATATTTTTAAATAATTATATTATTGTTATATAATTGGTATTATATAACAAGTAACTCTAAATATATCAACCTAGATTGATCGAATAAAATATACCTCCAGCCCTCCAAAAATAAAAAAGAGCCGACTCAAATAAAAATTGAGTTGACTCTTTTCAGTAACAATTAACAACTAATTAATTGCCTTTGTATTTTTTTACGTCTTTAATAAAGTCGTTAAAAAGAAAATCGGTATCCGTTGGTCCGCCAGAAGCTTCCGGATGGAATTGCGAAGAAAAAAACGGTTTTGTTTTATGGCGCATTCCTTCGTTCGTATTATCATTTAAATTGATAAAATAAGGTTCCCAATCGCTCCCAAGAGTATTATTATCAATGGCGAACCCATGGTTTTGTGAGGTAATATAGGCTTTTGGAGTTCCAACTTTTAGAACAGGCTGATTGTGACTTCGATGTCCATACTTTAATTTATACGTATTTGCACCCGATGCCAAAGCCATTAATTGATTTCCCAGGCAGATACCCATAACCGGAATATCTTGTTTAAATGCTTTGGCAAGATTGTTAATAGTTGTCTCACATTTTTTTGGGTCACCGGGGCCGTTCGAAATAAACAAACCATCGTAAGCCTCCTGAGAGAAATCGTAATCGTGAGGAACACGAATTACAGTAGTATCCTTTTGAAGCAAATATCGGATAATGTTATATTTTACGCCGCAATCAATCAAAACAATTTTATACTTTCCATTCCCATACACTTCTTTTTGGGGAGTGCTTACCTGGGCTACCAAATGGTCCAAATCAGGATTATACCATTCAACATCCTGATTATTATAAATAACTTTACCAAGCATAGTACCATTTTCGCGTAACCGCTTGGTAAGTGCCCTGGTGTCCACTCCATATATTCCGGGAACCTTATTTTCCTTTAACCAGGCAGACAGGCTTTTTGAAGCATTCCAGTGACTATATTCTAAGGAATAATCAGAAATTACTAATGCGGAGATATGCAATTTATTTGATTCAAAAAACTTCAGCATATTATTCTCCATGCTATCTGCTGGCACCCCATAATTTCCAACGAGGGGATATGTAAGAACCAAAATTTGTCCTTTATAAGATGGATCTGTAAGGCTTTCAGGATAGCCAGTCATAGCAGTATTAAAAACAACTTCGCCATTTATCGAACCCTCAAAGCCAAAACTACAGCCAGCAATTTCAGTTCCATCTTCCAATACTAATTTAATCGATTGTGTATTCTTCATCTTCAGTTGATTACTTCTTCTCTCTTTTTATTTCAAACTCTATTAATTCTTTGGCTTGCTCAGGACTAATCCTTTTGGCAAGTATTTTTTTATGTTCATCTAAAACATATAATACCGGAGTGGTAAATACATTATAAATATCCTTGTATTCAAAACTATACGGGCTCCATAAATTATCCCAATCAAGCAATGCATGCTCGTTCACAAAATCAATCCATTTTCTTTTTCCCTCTACACTACTAATGGTATGCACCGCTAATACTTTTACTCCCTTATCTTTTAGCGATTGATATAATTCATGCAACTGGGGAATCGACTTTTTACAATGGCTGCAATCAGCTTCCCAAAAAATTAAAATGGTATATTTTGCTTTTATATCGTGAATATTCACAAAACCTCCCACATAGGGATTACTTTTTAGGGCAGTATCTGTTTTAGCAGCAATAAAATGTTCTCTGGGAATCTCCACTAATTTTATATTGGGAGCAATATTTCCTACCAAATTAGGCTTAATCTTAGCAACTTCTTTTTTAAGCTTTTCCATAAAGTCCTTATCGTTCCAGGTGGCATACGGCAAATAATACTTTTCGGAAATATGAACAAAAATGGCATCGAATCCCATGATTTGACTTTGTGCGTACATATTGAAAAATGTCACCAGTAAATAACGAAATACCTCATCGTTCTTTTTAGCATTGTCTAAAAGGATGTCGAGTTCCTTGTTTATACTGTCAGGTATTTGTGGAATTACTTTTTCAACAAAGTCCTTTATTTTCTTCTCATAGATGGGAGAGCGCAAAAGACTAGCGTCAGTATAATCGAAATGATCGAAATAATGCGCTTTATAATATCGGTATTGAAAGGTCGAATCGGTAATTCTACCTGCAGCATCGCGTGGAGCATCCGGAACATTAATTTCTTTCAGCGCCAACAGAAATTTTCCGTAAAACAAACCTTTATTATCCTGTATCTGTTTATCGATATAAGTAAGGACTTCCTTATTAATATTATCCAGTGCTTTTGAAATCGAATCCTTTTGAATTTCAGAAGTTGAATTTTTCTTTCGGCTTATTAAATTATTTGCCTTCTCCTGATTTACACCCAGTGACCGCATATAATTAAAATACAATTCATTCTCCGTAGAACCTGAAAATTTCGCTGTTTTTACAAAATCGGTCGTATCCACTTCGATGGAGAAGTTCTGATCCTGTCCAATAATAATATCGAAAAATTTTTTAGTGGGAAGGTAAATAAAATACATACCTGAAGGCAGTGGCTTTGTACCTTTAAATGAACCAAACCCTTTATTATCCAATTGTAATGTATCGTCGGGGTAATAAGCGTCAGCAAAATGATGTCCGAGAATTATCGTCGAATCTTTAAGCGAAGCTATTTTAAGTTTTATTTCATACCCTTGAGAAAATAGAGGGTTTGCAAAGACTAAAAATCCTAGAATGAGCCAAAAATAACGAACGTGATGAGAGTATTTTTGGAATACGGTAATCTTACTGTTCTTTTCCATAAGTAGTATAAAAAAGTGCATCGTGGCAAAAATAACTATTTTGTAATAAATACTGTTCTAAAATATGTTTTTAGGCACATAATTTATTATCTAGCTAATTGTTAGAGCTTTAAATTTGTAGTGTTTTCGTTTAACATAGCCTGTAGTCTTTTTAAATTATTTTGTGCAATGGTTTTTTCAAGATTGATCCAACCTTGCATTTTTGGCGACAAGGTGTTATAATAGGAAAGTTCTTCGTTGAGCTGGTTTGCGTATCCTTCAGCAAGTTTGTTTCCTTTATCCCGGTCTCCACATTTATAATAAGCATTCGAAAGCTGAATGCAATATGCATCGTAAGGGATACGCGAGGTGGGCATAATCTCCATACATCGGTCTAAAACCTTAATCCCTTTTTTAAAATTTCCTTGTGCTGCTAATGCAAGAGCTAACCTGGCATAACAATTTCGTACCCGAATTATGGAAAGAGTTTTTATTATGTGTTCATCTAATAAAACATTAGGATCGGAAAGCCCCCGCCATTTGAACGTAAACATAAGTTTTTTATACAGGGAATCAGTTTCCACATTTCCATAGGATAAATAATCGTTACCATCCGAATAAACAGGCATTAGCTTGTAAGCAAATCCATCAAGCTGAAGGTAATGATCTAAACCTAATGTCCATTTATAACCAGGAGAATTGAAGTAAACCGGTCGCTTCCAATCAAAATTTGATAGGATATCCATAACAATTAATTCACTTTTACCGATATTATCCGAAGGGAGATTAAACTTTATAGTATCTTCCATCATATCAACAGATGAGGGAAGAATTATGCCATTTAAAATTACCTCTTCTTTATTTACAGGAAGCAATAGTTGCTTTGAAGGAATAAAATCAAGATAGGCTCCTGAAGCAGTTTCAATTTTATAATTTTTGCTGTCACTTGCTATAAGATTGATAGCATTTTTAAGCGTTATAGGATTCGCAGATTTTTCGAGAATATAAACAGCATCCCGTTTTCCACTAACATATTGCTCCGGTTGAAGGGAAATTGGAAGTTTGTCTGAAGTATATTGCTTGCTCCTCATCTGGTCGATATACCAGGATGCGTTCAGGAGCATAAGATTCACTACCCGAACATCGGTGCGGATGCCTTCTACTTCCTGAAGATACCACAAAGGATAAGTATCATTGTCGCCGACAGTAAAAAGTATGGAATTGGGAGCACAACTGTTCAGATAATTATAGGCTAAATCTCGTACAATAAACCGATTAGATCGGTCATGATCGTTCCAATTTTGTCCGAGCAAAATAACAGGAACAACCAAAGTGATCGCCGCCGCCGCAAGAGAAGCCATAACAGGTTTAAGTAATTTTTTTAACCAAATTGCTAGTGACAAAACGCCTAGTCCTATCCAAATGCAGAATGCATAAAACGATCCAACATAAGCATAATCTCGTTCCCTGGGTTGCTGGGGCGTTTGGTTAGTATACAAAACAATAGCAATTCCGGTTAAAATAAAAATAAATAACACTGCCACAAAGTATCGCCTGCTTTTGGATGCCTGATAAAGAAGACCAATAAAACCAAGGATAAGGGGTAGAAAATAATACCTGTTTTTACCAACATTATTCCTAAGAAATTGGGGCAAGGTGTTTTGGGGACCAATAAAAATTTTATCAATAAAATCAATTCCCGATATCCAATTTCCCTTTAAAATTCCCCCATTTCCCTGAAGATCGTTTTGTCGACCTACAAAATTCCACATAAAATACCGAAAGTACATGTATCCAAGCTGATACTTAAAAAAGAATTCAAGGTTATCACTAAAGGTTGGTTTCATTACAATATCAGAACCTCCATTTTGATTAGCTACCCGAACCGGCGTGCCTTTTATAGTGCCCCAATCCTTATAAACCTCAACATGTCCGGGTTTTGAACTATACATCCTTGGGAAGAATGTCATAAACCGCTCATCGTAAATATATTGGCGCTTTGAAGAAGCTATATATTTCCCATCTTTAACTGTATAAACCGGTGCTTTATCTTTTACTCCCAGGGTGGATGAATTATAGTACTGACCATAAATAAGCGGACTATCTCCATACTGGTCGCGGTTCAAATAATATAAAAGCGATAAAACATTTTTAGGTTGGTTGGTATTAATAGGAATCTGAGTTTGCGCACGAATAATAATCATGGCATAGGAACAATACCCTATTAAAATAACGGTAAAAACTAACAAAAACGAATTCCAAAAAACTTTCTTATGACGATAGGTAATGTTTAATCCCCAAATTAATAGACCAATTAGTAGAAACAAGTAAACAATAACTCCAACATGATTGGCAAAGCCAAAGTTGTTGCTGAAAACAATTTCGAAGCGCGATGCCAGCCAAACTATTCCGGGAATAATCAGGTTCATAACTCCAAGAAGTATGAGAAAGGAGACAAATACAGCAAATCCAAATCTTTTCCAGGAAAACGGATACATCTTAAAATAATAAATTAAAACTATGGCAGGAATTGCTAACAGGTTCAATAAATGAACCCCGATAGAAAGGCCCATCAAATAGGATATTAGTATTAGCCAACGGTTAGCAAATTTTTGACCTGCTTCATCTTCCCATTTTAAAATAGCCCAGATAACAATGGCAGTAAAAAGAGAAGATAATGCATAAACTTCTGCTTCAACAGCCGAAAACCAAAACGTATCGGAAAAACAAAATGCCAAAGCCCCTATAAATCCACTTGCCAAAATTGCAAGGATGTTCCCTTGAGAGTAGTTATTATTTTCTTGAATGATTATTCGGCGAGCCAGGTGAGTAATTGTCCAAAAGAGAAAAAGTACAGTAAAAGCACTCGCAATAGCAGAAAGAGAATTTATGAACATGCCAACTTGGGCTTTATCCGGAGAAAATAATGAAAAAATCCTTCCAAGCATCAGGTAAAAAGGTGCACCGGGAGGATGACCAACTTCAAGCTTATAGGCAGCAGATGTGAACTCTCCACAGTCCCAGAGACTGACAGTTGGCTCCAGAGTTAAGAGGTAAACAGCTAAGGCAATTGAGAAAATTACACAGCCCAAAATATTATTAAATAGTTTGTATCGATTCATTAAATTTTTGTTAGTGCAAACAAATATCTGACTTTTCTTAACCAAGCCCAGTGATATAAAATACCAGAAATAAGTAAAGATCAATTATCAATGTCGTTGACTTAAGGATTTATCTTTCCTATCCATTCTTCGACTCGCTCAGAATGACTCTACTCCGAAGTGTCACCCTGAGCGAAGTCGAAGGGTCTTTCTTAAGTCAACGATATTGGATCAATTATACCGAAATTAATAATTTATTTGACACCATTTTAAATTTTAAAAGGTAACGCGTCTCAATAAAATAAACTTTAATTGTCAGCCGAAAGTATTTAATTTGTAATCTCAAAAAAGAAACATTGAATCCATTAAGAAAACTCGCCGGACAAACAGCAATTTATGGCCTTAGCAGCATTGTGCCGCGCTTTTTGAATTATTTTTTGGTCCCCCTGCACACGTATATATTTACAGACCCCTCTACCTATGGGATAGTTGGAGACTTATATAGTTGGGTTGTTATCCTCCTGATCGTTTTGACATATGGGATGGAAACTGCGTTCTTCCGGTTTAGCCAAAATGAAAAAGATGCAAATAAAGTTTATAGTACCTCACTTATTTCACTAATCACATCTTCCTCATTATTTATTATCCTAGCTATTCTATTTTCACAATCAATTGCCAACCTACTTGATTATCCAAATAATCCTGAATATATTCGGTGGTGTGCTATAATCCTGGGAGTTGACGCTATTTGTGCTATTCCCTTTGTAAAATTGCGGCAGCAAAATAAAGCCTTGAAATTCGCAAGCTTTAAACTATTTAACGTAATCATTAATGTAACGTTTACTATAATTTTTCTCGTTGTATTCCCCTGGATAGATGCGCACATTACTCATTTACCATCTTTTATATATTCTTCAAAAATTGGTATTGGATATATTTTTATTGCCAATATTATTGCTAGTATCACTACTATGGTTATGCTATATAAGGATTTCAAATTTTCCCTTTCTTTCGATATTGAGCTTTGGAAAAGGATGTTAAAATATGCACTTCCACTACTCTTAGCTGGACTTGCCGGAGGAATTAACGATGCTATTGACCGTCAGTTTATAAAATATATGATTCCGGATGCCAATAACCCAATGCACCAGTTAGGTGTATATTTTGCTATCGTTAAAATTGCCGTTATACTTACCGTTTTTGTTCAAACCTTCCGGTTTGCTGCCGAGCCCTTTTTCTTTAATTATGAAAAGGAAAAAGATTCGAAACAGGTATTTGCTGATATTATGAAATATTTTGCCGTATTCTGTTTCATCATATTTATTGCAACGGTTGGAAATATAAGCTGGATAAAATACTTTATCCATAATACATATTGGTCAGGTTTAAATATAGTTCCTATAATTCTGCTGGCCAATGTATTTGTAGGAATTTATTTGAATTTATCCATCTGGTACAAGCTTTCGGGTAAAACAATGTATGGTGCATATATTATTATTTTTGGCTCGGCTATTACAGTACTCATAAACTATCTGTTTGTTAGTAAATATGGGTATCTGGCTTCAGCTTATGCACGATTAATCTGTTATGTGGCTATGACTATCGTTTGCTATTGGCTCGGACAGAAATATTACCGGATCCCTTATAATTTGAAATCAATTTTTTGGTATTTTCTTTTGTCACTAATAGTTCTAATTCCGGTATTTTTTCTCAAAAATTCACAAATAATTGTTCAGTTTATTGTCAATAACCTGATCCTGCTTTTGTTTATATTATATATTTTAAAAAGGGAAAAGTTATTACCTGTATTAGTTGGTTATTTAAGAAAAAAATAAATTTTCCTTACAACTCAATACTTGGTTCAAACTGGAATTCATAAGCATTTTCCCGGAAGATATTTTCACCCATCGTTAATTGTTTTTATTTTTGAAAAAAATAAACGGTATGAGTAAGAAGAACCATCGCGAACGACAAGAAATAGTATATTCGACCAATCCCAATTTTAATTATCAGTACTCCGAAAAAGGAGAACAGCAAACCTTGCCTCCTCAGCAACAAGATCTGAGAGTAATGCTTGATAAAAAAAACAGGGGAGGTAAAATGGTAACATTAATAACTGGTTTTGTTGGTAAAGAAGACGATCTGGAAGCATTAGCGAAGGAATTAAAATCGAAATGCGGGGTAGGTGGTTCTGCTAAAGATGGCGAAATATTAATACAAGGCGATTTTCGGGAAAAAATCCTGCAAATGCTGATACAAAAAGGGTATAAAGCTAAAAAAGCAGGCGGTTGAAATTCATGTCTCAAAAGAGGAAATTAAAAATCAGACTTGCATTTATATTTTTAGTTAGCAGTTTGATAAGTGGGGAAGTGAAGTCGCAATTTTATGAAACTGGCCAGGATCCGTTCTCAGTTTCGTGGAAACAAATCAATACCAAACAATATCGGCTAATCTTTCCAACCGGTTTTGAGCAGGAGGCAATGCGCTATGCATCTTCCCTGGATACGATTTATCCTCTCATCGGAAAATATTTGCCTCAATCGCCTTCGAAATTCTCGGTTGTTTTTCATACCCAATCCTCATTATCCAATGGCATGGTTGTTTATGCTCCAAAAAGAATGGAGCTCTATACTATTCCCCCTCAGGACAATTACCCGCAGGATTGGCTCGACCAGCTAGCCCTGCACGAAACCCGCCATGTTGCCCAAATGGATGCTTTAAAAAGCGGTATCACAAGGTTAGGATATTATTTATTGGGAGAACAGGCAGTTGGGGTTGTTGCAGGATTAGTTCCGCGATGGTTTCTTGAAGGGGACGCAGTATTTTCTGAAACAATATTTTCTAAAGCGGGAAGAGGAAGAAGTGCTGCATTCTCCATGCCATATAGAGCTATGGTAATGAATCAAAAAAAGCTCTTTCCTTACGACAAAGCATTATTAGGATCCTATAAGGATTTTATTCCTGACCAATATCAAATGGGGTACCCCATGGTAAAAATGGGCCGTGATTCATTTAGCAATGATTTGTTTGGCAATGGATTAACTTTTTCCGCAAAATATCCTTTTCTAGGGTTCCCCTTTGGAATAAGCCTTAAAAATCAAACAGGATTAAATAATAAAAAACTATATCAATACACTTACACAAATTTAAAAGCTACCTGGGCAAAACAGAATATATTACCACCTATTAATTATGAAACCTGGCCGGTAAAAACAACAAAAACCTTTACGAATTATAATTTACCAATTAGTATAAACGATTCTATTATTCTGGTTCAAAAGTGGAGCTTATCGAATACCCGGCAATTTGTTTTAGTTAATAAAACCGGAAAGGAAAAAGTGGTTTTTACACCCGGATCATTAAGTGCAGATCGAATCTCGTTTTACAAAACAAGGATTACCTGGTCCGAAAGTACGGCAGATTTGCGCTGGCAAAATAGAAGTTATTCAGAAATAAGAATTTATGATCTGGTAAGGAAAAAACATATAAGACTCACAAAAAAAACCTGGTATTACTCCCCATCGTTTTCAAAAGATGGGAAAGATATTGCCGTTGTTGAAGAATCGCCTCAATACCAATCCTCGTTAGTAATTATTAATTCAGAAAATGGTGAACTAAAATTGCGGATTCCGGCACCAGACAAAAACCATTTACAATTCCCCGTTTGGGACGAAACAGGAAATATTTATTGTCTCGCGGTAGGAAAAAATGGTAAGGCACTCTTGAAATATGATAAAACCATAGATGAGTGGGAAACGATTATTCCTTCAACATTTTCTGATATTAGCAGCTTTTCTATTGCTGGCGATAATATAATTCTGGCTGGAGAGACAAATGGTCATAACAATATTTTTAGCTACAACATTCCTTCAAAATCATTTTTCAAAATAACATCTTCCGAATTTGGCACTTTCGAACCTTATTTTGATACGAATACGGGCAGATTGTTTTTTTCGGAATACACTTCTAATGGATATCGAATAAATTATACAAATTGGTCCCCGAAACTTTCAACTGTATCGATTCAAATAGCCGGTTTCAAATATAAAAAAGATTCAACCATTCAAACGATTTTCAATTTGCAGGATGCAGAAACTGTTTCAAAAAATTATCCAATCAGGAAATTCTCCCGCATTCCTCACCTTTTTAATATCCATAGTTGGACTCCTGCTTATTATAATTATTCCCCCTCCGAGATAACTAACCCCCAATTATACCCTGGTTTTATGGTACTTTCGCAGGATGTGCTAGGTACTCTTATTTCATCACTTGGGTATTCATACGAAAATGGATATTCTCATCTCCATGCTAATATTAACTACAAAGCCCTATACCCAGTTATCAGTTGGAATATAGATGTTGGAGGGCCATTTGACAGAATAAACGGTAATCCGAATCAGGAAGCTGATTACACCACTAATATTTCTTCTACACTGAACTTAAGTATTCCGTTAAATTTGACCCGGGGGAAATATGCATCGGCCATAACTCCTTATTTGGAATGGAAATATAACAGACGTGTCTATTTTAAGAAAAGTGACAATCAATATTATCATGGGTTAAATTACATAAACTGGGGTTTAAATTATTACCGGTACAAAAAAATGGCGACTCGCGATTTGTTCCCACCATTAGGTTTTTCTTCTTATTTTAAAATGCAAACTACCCCTTTTGAGAATAAACTTTTTAATAATATATATGCATATAGCTTACGTATATACTTACCCGTTTTAATTAAACATCATAGCTTCCAGGTTCGGGTAGGTTATCAGCAACAATCTCCCCTGGCATATTATTATTCCACATTATTGCCTTTCCCGAGAGGATTCGTCGCCAGTAGCTCTCAGGAAATGAAACTTATAAACCTCGACTATGCTTTTCCCATACTTTATCCCGATTTAAACCTGGGACCAATTTTCTATATAAAACGGATACGAGGCAATTTCTTTTTCGACGCGGCTAAAAACTCTGTCAGTAAAATATCTCAGTCAACAATGCGTTCTTATGGAGCCGATTTTATTGCCGACGTTCATTTTCTCAGAATTATGTTCCCGTTTCAGGTAGGTATGCGAATGGGATATTTGCCCGATAGAGGTGAATACTTCGCTCAGGGAATCTTTTCGGTAAATCTTGTATATTAATGCATTTTGCAAAATTGCCTCAATATTGTAGCTTTACAAAATAAATAATTACATAGCGTGCTTGATTTATTAGAACGACATAGGACGGGTATTCTTGGGACAATTGTAGTGCATTTGGCCTTGGCAACCATTGTTCTGATAATGAAAATAAATACGATTAAGCAGCAGGAATCAACAGTTGTATTGGATTTACTAAGCGAAGAGCAGGTAAAAGAAATTACCGATCCTGAGGTAGCTAAAGAAAAGCTACCTGCACAAAGCCCTCAGGATTTTATGAAGAACATTCAGCAGGAATATTTAGGAGCACGTAATATTGCTACGAATGTTTCCGATAAAGATGCCTTGGACAATATTGACAAAATGGTTTCGGAAATTAAAAACGAATTGGGGGTAAAAGATCCTGTTCCCTCCGAAAATCCAAAGGCGTCTCAACCTGCTCCTGCTGAAGATGCCGTTTCGGATGAAGCCGCAAAAGTCGAAAAATCCGGGGCAAAGCATAATTTCGTTGGTGTTCAAACATTTTATAAAGGTCCTACAACTGTATCCTATTCTTTGGATTACAGATACCATATTTTTCTTCCTCCAATTGCTTATAAGTGCCAGGGTGGCGGGAAAGTAGTGCTTAAAATTTTTGTGAACCAGCAGGGATATGTAGACAGTTACGAAGTTAATAGGGCAGAATCTGACATTCCGGAGGATTGTATTATTGAATCTGCCGAGAAAGCCGTTAAATCTATTCGATTTAATCCTTCCAATAAAGCTCCATCAAAGCAACAGGGGATATTAACGTATGTATTTATTGCTCAATAGGTGTACTATTCTTCCTTACGGGTTGAATAATAGGTAAAAGCGTTCTTCTCCACCCCATCAATTCCGCTCCAGATATTATAAAAGCGAAATGTCTCTGAATTCTTAAGTTCAAAAGATTGAACCTTGGTTGTTACTTCTATTCGAAAAGTATTATTACCCGATCGTAAGCAAATTGGCATTTCAAATCCATCTTTAACTTCGCTCCATTTAATTTTTAAGAGGATATTTTTGTCTTTCTTCTCAAAAGTATAAGATAGTATTGGTAACCCGGTTTCTTTTAAAAATTTATCAAAAAACGGGTTAAAATCCTTGTTTGTAAATTCATTAACTAATGTTATAAAATCGTCGGTGGTAACCATCCTATTTTTATATTTCAACGCAAAATTCTTAATAATTTTAAAAAATAGCGAATCGTCATTTATGGTGCACCTCAAATTATGAAGCATAATGGCCCCTTTGTTATATACATCGTTTGAAGCAAAGGTGTTTTCGTTAACCCCACGATTTTCAACCAGTGGCCAAAAATTAAAAATCTCAAACATCTTCGCGACAACTTCCTTCAAATAATCGTTGTAACCAAACCGTTTCTCCATAAACAAGAGTTCTGAATAGGTCGCGAAACCTTCCTGAATCCACATATCAGCCATATCAGTAGCAGATACTGAGTTTCCCCACCATTCATGCGCTGTTTCGTGAACAATAATATAATCGTATTCTTTATGTACAAAAGGATTATTTTTTTTAAAGAAGTCGCTTCCATAAGCTATTGCTCCTTGATGCTCCATTCCTTCGAATGGCGATTCAACCATTCCAAAACCATCCTCCGGGAAGGGGTAATTGCCAAATAATTCCTCGTAAACTAAAATAACTTCTTTGGTTTGCTTGAAACTTTCTTTAGCTGTTTCGAGATTATAAGGGAGAACATAATAATCAAGCGGATAAGTACCATCACTATTCGTTACAGAGTCTGAAAAATGAGTAAACTTCCCCATGTAAAAAGTCGCATTATAATTATTAATAGGATTTTTGACAATCCATGAGTGTGATCTGGTTTCCTTATCTACATTAACTATAGCCCGAAGGCTTCCATTTGAAATTATATCATAATCTTTAGGTGCGGTAAAAGTAAGTAACATTGAGTCAGGTTCGTCACTCATATGATCTTTACACGGCCACCAAGAGCTTGCCCCTAAATGCTCACAGGCAACTCCATCCCACCGGTTTCCTTTTTTATCCTTTTTCCAGACAAAACCACCAAACCAGGGAGGGTTTTCAGCTTTTTGAGGTTTACCTGAATAATTTACCTGAATCTGTTGAATAGAATTTATTTCCAGTTCGCTCGGAAATGAAACAAATACTGCATCAAATTCACGGATAAATGCGAGTTTTTGTTCATTCCATAATATGTCCGAAATAGTATATGGTGAAAACAAATCAATCTGAATTCTCATTGTTGGCTTTAGCACTCGAAAGAAAATAGTATTGCTTCCACTGATAAACTTATTTTCTGGTTCCAACTTAATTCTTAAATCGTAAAAAGTAACATCGTAACAAGTTCTTTCGGATCTTAAACTGCCTCTCAAACTGTCTTTATAAGTATATACAGGACGGTAACCATTTTCAGGGAGCAAATCTACCTTGGGATAGTAATTTTCTTTTAGAAATTTCAATTTAAATTGAGGGTCGCACAAAAAGCCAAAAAATTTCTTATCCGGGGGTTTTATCCCGAAACTTTTTGCTACAGCTAAGTCAGAACAACCACCGGAATAGTCTCCAAGAAATATTTTTGAAAGCCCACGATAGTAAAAGGCGGTACCATTTTTAGGAGATATAAGTATTGATTTATCAAGATATTCAATAGTCGAAATATAGTCGCCTTTATTAAATAAAATCTGACTTTGTAAAGATATATCCTCAGGATTCTGAGCAAAGAAAGAGGTCGTAAACCATAGGGAGAGTAATAAAGTAATATATGTTCTCATTCGAATAAAGATTAAGACTTTCAAAAATAATCGTTTTGCTATTAAACCTGACAAAATTTCAACCGAATAGTTATAAACTGTCAATTTATCCATAAAAAACCTTTGGCCAACTTTTTGCGTTAAAGCAATTATAATTTTAAAACATAACGATATGTTCTCGATTCCAAGTTTAATAATTTTTGCTGTGGTCGCAATTGTAAGTTGGATCATTAGCCAGGTTTTGAAATCAAAATTTAAGAAATACTCTAAAATACCAGTAAATTATGGTGTTACAGGACGTGATGTAGCTGAAAAAATGCTGCATGACAGCGGAATCTATGATGTGAAAATAGTATCGGTGGAAGGTGAACTGACTGACCACTATAACCCAACAAATAAAACAGTAAATTTAAGCAGGGAAGTATACTATGGTAATCATGTATCAGCGGCAGCGGTTGCAGCACACGAATGCGGCCATGCAATACAGCATGCAGAGGCATATGCATTTTTAAAAATGAGGTCGGCATTAGTACCGGCAGTAAATTTTGCTTCGAATTGGGTTCAGTGGGTGTTGCTGGCAGGTATCCTACTGGTGAATACGTTTCCTAGTCTATTACTTATAGGAATAATTCTTTTTGGTGTTATGACACTTTTTAGTTTCGTAACTCTGCCGGTTGAAATAAATGCGAGTAGCAGAGCGCTTGCATGGTTAAACAATGCTGGAATTACTTCGTACAATTCTCATCCACAAGCACAGGATGCTTTGCGTTGGGCTGCCTATACCTATGTAGTAGCTGCTCTTGGATCTTTAGCTACATTGGTATATTACATTATGATCTATTTAGGTAGAAGAGACTGAGGAATCAGGATTTGATTTAATTAAAAAACCCACGAAATTCGTGGGTTTTTTTTAACCTTTTAAGGCCTCTGCACCAGCAACAATTTCAAGAATTTCGTTTGTTATGGCTGCCTGCCGTGCCTTATTATATTGCAGTCTTAATTCTTTCAGTAAATCGGTCGCATTATCAGTTGCTTTATGCATTGCCGTCATCCGTGCACCATGTTCTGATGCTACACTATCTAAAACAGCTTTAAATAATTGAATCTTTAACGATTTAGGAATTAATTCCTTAATTATTTGGGATTTTGAGGGCTCGAATATAAAGTCTATATTCGTACTGGTTCCCGAACCAACCTTTTTGACTTCAACAGCTTTTGCAACAGGCAAATATTGCTCCGATCGTAGAATCTGAACAGCAGCGTTTTTAAATTGATTGTATACAAGTTCAACCCTGTCAAATTTACCCTCAACATAATCAGCCATAATTCCTGATGCGTATGTTGAAACGTTTTCAAAATTTACTTTGTCAACCAAATTGGTATTAAGATCATAGATTGGTAAATTCCTCCTTTTCAAAAAATCAGCTCCTTTTTTACCTATGGCAATAAAGGAGACTTTTTTATTCGATAGCTGATTGGAGTACTTTTCCTGAACCATTTGAAAAGCCTGCTTGATAACGTTAACGTTAAAGGCCCCGCAAAGTCCACGATTTGAAGTAACTATTATTACCAAAACTTTTTCAATTTCCCGTTCCCTGGTAAATTCACTACTACCTTCGTTGTCACTGTTACTAAGGCTTCCTAATATTTCCTGAAGCTTTTGAGCATAAGGGCGTAATTGCAATACAGCATCCTGAGCTTTTTTTAACTTAGCAGCAGAAACCATTTTCATAGCGCTTGTAATCTGTCTCGTTGAGGCAACAGATACCAAACGGGTACGTATTTCTTTAGAATTTGCCATAGTTACGAAATATCCTCCTCAGGTTACTTTTTATATTTTGCTGACAAATCTTTGGCAACCATTTCTAAAGTTGATGTAGTTTCATCATCCAAATTTCCAGCCTTCAATTTTTTCAGTACATCTTTATGCTTGAGATCAAGAAACTCAATGAATTCTATTTCGAAATCTCTCACCTTATTAACCGGAACATCGCGCAATAATCCTTTTGTACCACAGTATATAATAGCAATTTGCTTTTCCACAGTAACTGGCGAGAATTGTGCTTGCTTTAAAATCTGAACGTTTTTAGATCCCTTGTCTAAAACGGCAAGTGTTGCAGCATCCAAATCGGAACCAAATTTTGAAAATGCTTCCAATTCCCGAAATTGTGCCTGGTCAATCTTTAATGTACCAGCCACTTTTTTCATCGATTTAATCTGGGCATTGCCTCCAACACGCGATACAGAAATACCTACGTTAATAGCCGGCCGCAATCCGGAATTAAAAAGGTTAGATTCTAAGAAAATCTGTCCATCTGTAATTGAAATTACATTTGTAGGTATATAAGCAGAAACGTCACCTGCCTGAGTTTCAATAATTGGTAATGCTGTTAATGAACCTCCCCCTTTTACAATTGGTTTGAGCGCTGGAGGCAGATCGTTCATTTGCCGGGCAATCTCATCCGATTCAATAACTTTTGCAGCTCTTTCTAATAAACGGGAGTGAAGATAAAACACATCGCCAGGATAAGCTTCACGGCCTGGTGGGCGACGAAGTAATAAAGAAACTTCACGGTAAGAAACCGCTTGTTTTGACAAATCGTCATAAACGACTAAAGCCGGACGACCTGTATCTCGAAAAAACTCACCAATGGCAGCACCCGCAAACGGGGCATAAAATTGCAATGCCGCAGGGTCAGAAGCAGTAGCCATAACAATTATTGTATAAGCCATTGCTCCATATTTCTCCAAAGTACGTTGAATATTTGCTACAGTAGATCCTTTTTGTCCTATTGCAACGTAAATACAAAATACAGGCTCTCCACGATCGTAAAATTCCCGTTGATTTAAGATTGTATCTATTGCAATGGCAGTTTTCCCAGTTTGGCGGTCACCAATAATTAATTCACGTTGACCACGACCAATAGGTATCATCGCATCAATAGCTTTTATACCAGTTTGAAGAGGCTCTTTTACAGGTTGCCGAAAGATAACTCCAGGTGCTTTGCGTTCCAGGGGCATCTCATATAGCTCTCCGGTAACAGGGCCTTTCCCGTCAACAGGTTCACCAATAGTATTCACTACCCTCCCTAACAATCCTTCTCCGACCATTATTGATGCTATACGCCGGGTACGCTTAACAGTATCCCCTTCTTTTAACGATTCTGAATATCCTAATAGAACGGCTCCAACATTATCTTCTTCCAGATTAAGTACAATTCCTTTCATTCCGTTCTCAAATTCAATCATTTCATTCGATTGAACATTTGAAAGACCATAAATACGGGCTATACCATCGCCCACTTGTAGAACAGTACCAACTTCTTCAAATGCAGCTTCCGATTTAAAACCTTCAATTTGTTGTTTTAATATCGCTGAAACTTCTGCAGGTTTAATATCTGCCATATGTAGATCTATATTATATGAAAACTAATTTTTTGAATAGTTCGGTTTTAGTAAAGCTTGCCGCATCTTTCGTAAGCTACTGGCAACGCTTGCATCATATTGCTGGTCGCCAACTTTAAGTATATACCCCCCCAATATCTCCGGACTTAATTTATGCTCAACTTCAATCTGAGCCTGGAAAGTTCGGGACAGAATTTCAGTAAGACGAGTATTTTCTTTGTCATCAAGAGGAAGAACAGTAGTAATAAGAGCAGTTTTAATCCCCTTTCCTTCAGCATAAATGTTTAAAAATCGCCTGCATATTCCTTCAAGGTTTTGTTCACGCTTATTTTTTACCAGAATGGTTAAAAAATTTAATGTTAGGGCATGAATTTTATCTTTAAAAATAGCAGTAATTGCATTAATTTTAAGAGAAGGTTTAATAACAGGGCTTTCAATTACCATTTTAAAATCGGGAGCATATTTAATTGAACCGGAAATAACCAATATATCATTCTTTATCTGATCTAAAAGGTCTTTTTCCTTTCCTAAAAGATAAAATGCTTTGGCATATCGAACAGATATTGTGCTTAAGTCCATTTTCTTTCAGGATTTCTAGTTTAATTTCATGTCGTTCATCAAATTATCAATCAAATCTTTTTGATTTTTATCATTCTCAAGATTCTGACGTAATACTTTTTCGGCAATTTGAAGGGAAAGATTTGCAACTTGATCTCGGATTTCAGAAATGGCAGCAATTTTTTCATTGTTGATAGTTACTTTAGCAGCTTCCATAATGCCTTTAGCTTCCTGACCAGCAATTTCTTTAGCATCGCTAATGATTTTATCTTTCATTGAGCGTGCTTCTTTTAAAAGTTTATCTCTCTCAACCCGAGCTTCAGCTAGAATTTTCTCGTTACTTGCCTGAAGCTTTTCCATTTCCTCTTTTGCCTTTTCCGCAGATTTTAAGGCATCTTCAATAGTCTGACTACGATTTTGAATGGCTTTAAGTGTTGGCTTCCACGCATATTTTGTTAAAATAAATAATACGGTTAAAAAAACCAATAACATCCAAAATAATGTCCCAACATCCGGGGTAATTAATTCCATAACGCCCTTTATTAATTAATTAAAAGAAATATAGCAGATCAGAATGAATATGCCGACCTGCAGGAATTTCTAAGTTTTAGATGAAGAGGATTAATAAACAGATAATCATTGCAAAGAATGCGGCTCCTTCAACTAAAGAAGCTGTAAGGATCATGTTTGAACGAATATCGTTTATAGCTTCAGGTTGGCGGGCAATTGCCTCTACTGATGATCCTCCGATGCGACCAATACCTATACCAGCTCCAATTGCAGCTAACCCAGCTCCAATACCTGCACCTGTTTTTGCAATAGCAGCATTTGCAACTGCTTGTAAAATAATTGATAATGTTAACATATAAATCCGTGTTAGTTAATTATTATTAATGATGGGCTTTTTCAAGAGCCATTCCAAAATACATTGCTGATAATAAAGTAAAAACATACGCTTGTATAAACGCAACCAATAATTCTATAAACATCATAAATATAGAAAAGCCAATGGACAAAATCGAAATTCCATACCCTCCGATAGGGCTCATATTACCAAATATAAAAATCAAGCTTATAAAACCAAGAATGATTAAGTGGCCTGCAGTAATATTGGCAAAAAGACGAATCATTAAAACAAAAGGCTTTAAGAAAACCCCCATTATTTCAATGAAAGGTAATAAAGGAATTGGAAATTTTAATAATAAGGGAACTCCGGGCATATTGATTATATGTACCCAATAATCTTTTGTTCCGCTAACCGTTGTAATAATAAATGTTAGCAAGGCCAATACCAAAGTAATTGCAATATTTCCGGTTAAATTTGCTCCTCCTGGGAAAATTGGAATTAGTCCTAACATGTTATTAATCCAGATAAAGAAAAAGACGGTTAAAAGATAAGGAAGGTATTTTTCATATTTATCCTCTCCAATAGCTGGTTTCGCAATATCATCACGTACAAAAAGTATAAGTGGTTCTAAAAATGCCTGCACACCCTTAGGAGCCTTGTTTGGGTTCTTCCGGTATGTTTTTGCAATCCCGAGAAAAAGCCAAAGCATAATTGCAACTCCAATAAAAAGAGAGGTAATATTTTTTGTAATGGAAATATCAAAAGGCCTAACAACAGCGCCTCCTTCCATTTCTTCAACTACCTTTCCTTTATACTTTCCTTCTTTTTCAATTTTAAAGCTTTTATAACTTTCATGTCCATGGTGAAATTTCGAAGAAATGAAGATATTCAAACCACTGGTTTTACTATACACAATTACCGGGAGTGGAATAGAAACATGATGACCTTTCCATGAAAGTATATGCCACTCGTAGGCATCCTTAATGTGGTCGAACATAAACTCCCCTGCGTTAAAAGCTTTTTTCTCAGCAGGATTTTCGCTATGGTTCTTATTTTCAGGTTCTGAACTAAATGCAACAGTACCTACAACTAAGCTAGTGATTAAGAATATTATAATACTCAAAAAGACTCTTCTACATCTAAAGTTCATCGCTCGCTAAAAAATAAAATTAAAGTTAATAAAAACTATTTGCTTTTAAAACGGTTCGAACTAATTTTTTTCAGATGTTGCAGAATTGAAGAAATTTCATGGAAAGTGAATACTACATAGAATAGTAAAAATGCTACCAGAAAAACTTTAATCTGAGGTATTCCTGAAAAAACAACAGCAAGAATAAATATTAAATAGGCAAAAATCTTTAACATAGTAGATGCCAAAAAACGACGGGTAAATGCTTCTGAATTGTTATAGGAAGTATAAATCAGATAGGAAAAAACGCCTGCATTTATTAAAAAAAGAGTTAGAATAATAAAATAGACCCACACACAGTAAAAAGAAGGGAAGAAAAAATGAGTGAATAAGTAATAGGTGATAGATAAAATTACTGAGATGATTATAGATTGATATAAATAATTAATAACAGCTTTAGGCATGTGGAAGTTACTTTTTAGGAGTTAAGAAATCTTTAATGGCAAAATAAATAGCGATTATAACCGATAAAAATGCAAATACAATTGTGAAAATTTTGAACTTAAAATCAAAAAACTGGTCTATTTTAAAACCTGCAAATGTAACTACTCCAATAATAGCAGCCATTTGAAATGCCAAAGCTGAATATTTTCCAAGAAAATATAGATTATTTTTTTCAGATGATTTGGGCTTCTCAGATTGCATCAGGTTTTTGATCCTCTGTCATTTTGCAGTTTCCGGTAAAATTACATCCTGGTTCAATCGCAAGCCGGTTTGTAACAATATCTCCAATCACCTTAGCTGTTGCTTTTAACGACAATAATTCAGAAACATTAAGCTTTCCTTCAATGATACCATAAACATCCGCATTTTTGCAATTGATAGTTCCTAAAACCTTTCCCGATTCTCCAATTACGAGTTTTCCTTTAGAATTAATATTTCCATTAAGGTAGCCATCTAAGCGGATGTCGCCATTTGAACTTATGTCACCTGTTATTTCGGTACCAGTAGTAATTGTATTATGCGAATTAGGTTCGTTTTCAACAAATTTAGCCATAGCGACAAGGATTTCTTTATGAGTTAAACTAGAATTCTAACAAATATATAAAATCTTAAAGTTATTTTATGATAGAGATATAAAAATAAACTATCTAACTATTATATATCCAAACTGTATTCTCAAAATTATCAACAAAAAAAGACCTTCCTGTTAAGCAAGAAGGTCTTAAAATATTACAATATTATCGGATTAAGAATTATATGCCCATTTTAAATAAATTGAACCCCATGTAAACCCACCTCCAAAAGCAGCTAGAATTATTTTATCTCCTTTTTTAAGTTGCTTTTCCCATTCCCATAAACATAAGGGAATTGTTGCAGCAGTGGTGTTTCCATAACGTTCAATATTAATCATAACTTTCTCTTTGTTAAGTCCCATCCTACGAGCAGTTGCTTCAATAATTCTTAAATTAGCCTGGTGTGGAACGAGCCATGAAAGATCATCAGGAGTAATATTATTCCTTTCCATCATTTCTACAGCAACATCAGCCATTTTTGAAACAGCAACTTTAAAAACAGTTTGTCCTTCCTGATGAATATAATGTTCACCAAGTTCAATAGTTTCTAAGGAGGATGGTTTTAAAGAACCTCCGGCTTTAAGATATAAATAATGTCGTCCTGATCCATCTATTTGAAGTATTTGATCAATCACACCAACATCTTCTACACTGGGCTCAATTAGCATGGCAACTGCAGCATCACCAAAAAGAGGACAGGTAGTTCTATCAGAATAATCAGTGATAGCAGACATCTTATCAGCAGCTACTATTATAACCTTTTTATATTGCCCTGACTGAATAAACTTATTGGCGGTTTCTAATACAAAAAGAAAGGAAGAACAAGCAGCACTTATATCATAGCCCCATGCATTTTTTATACCAACTTTATCTGCAATTATACATGCTGTCGAGGGAAAAAACATATCGGGAGTAACAGTTGCAACTAAAATAAGGTCAATTTCATCCGCAGAAACCTGAGTTTTTTCCAAAAGCTTTTTAACAGCTTCAGCACCCATATCAGAAGTGGCCAACCCTTCTCCTTTTAAGATGCGACGTTCTTTTATTCCAACCCGCTGCATTATCCATTCATCAGAAGTATCGACCATACGGCTTAACTCTTCATTTGTAAGACGATACTCAGGTAAAAATGCATCAATGCCGGTAATAGCGGCTCTTATTTTCTCCATTAGTGAAAAAATTCCTTAATTTTTGATGGTAAATTTGCTTTGGTTACATCGTATGTGTGAAGAACCATATTTTTAATAGCAATTTCATTTGAAATCCCATGGCCAATAATAACATTGGAATTTACACCGAGAACTGGCGTTCCACCGTAGTTTTCAAAATTAAATCTTTCGAAAAATTCATCATTGATATTTCTTTTTCGAGTAAGCTTATAAAAAGCTTCAGCAGCTTTCAGAAGTATATTTCCAACGAATCCATCACAAACAATTACATCTACTTTCTTGAAATCAAAAAGGTCATTCCCTTCAACATTTCCAACAAAGTTAAAATCCTTGCTACCATGCATTAATTGAAACGCAGCTTTTGTCAAAAGATTCCCCTTTTCTTCTTCGGAACCTATATTAAGCAGTCCAACCCTTGGCCGAGGAATCTTATAGACAAATTCAGTATAGAGTGACCCTAATATTGCATATTGATACAGTATTTCGGGTTTACAGTCTGGATTCAGTCCAACATCCAACAGAATTGTAAATCCTCCATCCATCCGCGGTATTGAAGCGGTTATGGCGGGGCGTAAAATTCCTGGAATAGTTTTAACGGTCATCATGGTACCCACCATCATTGCACCTGTACTTCCTGCACTTGCAAATCCATCTATTTCTCCGGCATGTAGCCTTTCGAAACCTACGTAAATGCTCGATTTGGTTTTCTGAGCGAATGCCTTAGCTGGGTGGTCCCCCATTCCAATAACTTCCGGAGCATGAACGATGCTAAACAAACCCGCGTCAGCATTGTATTTTAAACAAAGTGAACGAATTATTTGCTCATCTCCAAAAAGCACCAGTTCTACCTCAGTAGGCAATTGTTTCTGGGCTAGGATTGCTCCATGAACTGTAACTTCAGGAGCAAAATCTCCTCCCATAACATCTAAGCCTATCCTCATAATAGAAAATTATGATTAAAAATGACTATTAAGCAGCAACCTCTTTTTCAATCGCAAGCTTACCCCGGTAATATCCGCACTCTGGACAAACCCTGTGGTATAATACTGTGGCATTGCAGTTACTGCATTTCGCCGTAGTTGGAACAACAGCCTTGTCGTGAGTTCTCCTCTTATCCCGTCTCTGCTTCGAATGTCTTCGTTTCGGATTTGGCATTTTAAATTATATTTAGTTATTATTAAAAATACGTTTTAAATCATCCCATCTGGGATCATTTCTTGATTTATCTTCATTTATCGATAATCCTTCCAAGCGTTTTAACATTTCTTTATTACAAATTGGATTACCTTTTTTATCTAAAGGATGAACTCTTTTATATGGTAAACTTAAATGAATATACTCATAAATATACTGCGAAAGGTCTATATCACTTTCTTGTAACGAAAGTATTAATAACTCATCTGTCTCTTCGCGATTTTCTTCTCCAAATTTAGCATATAAAACAGTATGATATTCTATATCCATTTCAAATTCGTCCAGACATCTATCACAAGTTAACAAAACTTTTCCATGTAAATCAAATTCAAACTCAAGAATAAGTGTTTTTTTATTAAGAATAACGTGAACATCAATGTCTCCTTTTTGAATTTCACTATTCTCAAAATCTTCAAAGAACTTGTCACCTACTTTAAAATCAAATTGATGAAGATCATTAGATAATCCCTTATATCCTATAACATATTGACTATGACGCTTCACCACTATTTTTTTTCAACGTGCAAAAGTATAAATTTAAATCTTAATAAAAAAAGAAAAAAGAAAAATAGGCTTATTATCTCAACTGATCATTGATCTTATTTGATTTCAAAAGCCTGTCAAATAAAAATAAATTCATACTTATGCCCTTGTTACGGAAATTAGAACTAATTTTGCAACCCATTTTTTGAAATTTGTGAAGTATGATTAAAGAGTTGAGAAATATCGCCATAATTGCCCATGTTGACCATGGTAAAACAACACTTGTAGATAAATTACTGGTAAGTGGTAAAATATTTAAGGACCATGAAACCCCTGGTGATTTGATAATGGATAGTAATGAACTGGAACGCGAACGGGGAATTACCATTTTGTCAAAAAACGTATCAGTTGAATACAAAGGGGTTAAAATTAATATCATAGATACTCCAGGCCATGCTGATTTTGGTGGTGAAGTTGAGCGGGTATTAAATATGTCGGATGGGGTTTTGCTTTTAGTTGATGCTTTTGAAGGCACAATGCCTCAAACACGCTTTGTTTTGCAGAAAGCTGTTCAGTTGGGACTTAAGCCAATAGTTGTTATTAACAAGGTAGATAAACCAAATTGCAGACCTGAAGAAGTACAAGAAGAAGTATTTGAATTGATGTTCAATTTGGAAGCTTCAGAGGACCAACTAAATTTCCCTACCATATATGGTTCTGCTAAACATGGCTGGATGTCGAACGATTGGAAGAATCCTACCACAGATATTGCTCCGTTGCTTGATTGTATAATTAAACATATTCCTGCTCCAAAAATAAACAAAGGAACGGTTCAGATGCTCATTTCCTCGCTTGAATACTCATCCTATGTTGGCCGAATTGCAATTGGGAAACTTCAAAGAGGAGAATTAATTGATAACCAAATGGTTTCGTTAGTTAAACGTGACCAATCCATAGTAAGAACCAGAATAAAAGAAATTCTTATATTCGAAGGATTGTCCAAACGGAAAGTCAATAAAGTTCAGTGCGGTGATATTTGTGCTTTAGTTGGAATAGAAGGATTTGGAATTGGGGATACTATTGCTGACTTTGAGTCTCCGGAAGCTTTGGAGACAATTGCCATTGACGAACCAACCATGAGTATGTTATTTACTATTAATAACTCTCCCTTTTTTGGAAAGGATGGTAAATTTGTTACCTCAAGACACCTAAAAGACAGACTTGACAGAGAACTGGAAAAAAATATTGCGTTAAGAGTTGAACCGGCTGATACAGCCGATGCTCATATTGTTTTTGGAAGAGGAGTATTGCACCTTTCTATACTCATTGAAACAATGCGACGCGAAGGGTATGAAATTCAGGTTGGCCAACCTAAAGTAATTATCAAAGAAATTGCTGGCGAAAAATGTGAACCCATCGAAATTTTAAGTATTGATTTGCCTGAAGAGTTTTCTGGAAAAGCTATTGAAATGGCTAATCGCAGGAAAGGTGAACTTATTAAAATGGAAAGAAAAATGGAAAGAATTCACCTGGAATTTAATATCCCTTCGAGAGGTATTATCGGTCTGCGAAATATGCTTCTAACTGCAACTTCGGGGGAAGCAGTTATGACTCACCGTTTCAAAGATTTTGAACCGCTAAAGGGAGATATTGAGAAACGACAGAATGGGTCGCTTATCGCAATAGAAACTGGATTAGCGATAGCATATGCGCTTGATAAATTACAAGATCGGGGAAAGTTTTTTGTAGATCCCTTTGATGAGATATATTCTGGACAAGTAATTGGAGAACATTCACGTTCCGGTGATTTGGGAGTAAATATTACTAAAACAAAAAAACTTACTAATATGAGAGCTTCAGGTTCAGACGATAAAGCCCGGATTGCGCCTGCAATTAAATTTTCGCTGGAAGAAGCATTAGAGTATATTCAAGAAGATGAATATGTGGAAGTTACTCCTAAAAGTATACGACTTAGGAAAATTCTATTGGATGAAAACGAAAGAAAACGTCAAAACAACAATAGCTAAACGGTCAATACTTTTTCTATTGCTTCAATCAAATTATCTACAAAATAATCTTCTTTTGGGATATAGCTTGTCGCACCATTAGAAAAAAAGCTATTTACGATTTCTTGATTGGGTTGATTTGAAAGTATTATGACTGGAACTATTTGGTCTTGTTTCCTGATTTCAATGAGTGTGTCCATTCCACTCATTGAATTATTATCCCCATTTAAGAATAGGTGATCTAATACAATTATATCTGGTTTCATTTCTAAATTCTTAATACATTCCTCTCCTGAAGGGAACACCTTAACTTTATATCCATCCCGACTATTAAAGGTATATTCTAATAAATTTTGAATTATCCTATCATCATCTACCACAAATATTAGCTTATTTTCCATAACAAAAATCTTTAGAAGGCTCCAATAATAATTAAATTTACAATTTTTCAGGTACAAACATACTTTAGTACGAAGAAATTTAAATTTTGTTTGACATTAATATTTTGTCATACATTCTTGCTTAAATTATTTATCCAGTAATTAGTTATGGAAATATTTTGCCAGAATTATTTATGTTTAGGTGAACAAATTCAACCTATTCAACCAATTGATATTAACAGTAAATTTTCAATTTATGAAGTATTTAGGGTAATAAACGGAGTACCTCTATTCCTTGAAAACCATTACTTAAGGTTAATCAATTCTGCTAAATTAATAAATAAAAAAATTCCATTCACTTTTAAAGAATTAAACGAATTAATAATAGAACTGATAACAATAAATAAAGCAGTTAT
>JFJP01005318.1_pt1 | contig 66046 bp, 88 predicted proteins | sample 431651 | NCBI WGS metagenome assembly JFJP01 (sample SAMN02602958, study PRJNA72255) | Microbial mat metagenome, whole genome shotgun sequencing project. | biome: fresh water; feature: sink hole; material: water; isolation source: purple microbial (photo- and chemosynthetic) mats found in... | reverse complement strand
GGGCAGCGAGTGCCGCTGCGCCCAGCATGAGGCTGGCGGTGGCCGTGGCCGTGGCTGCAGGCGCCGCAGTCAGCCGGATGACGGTCGTCAGTGCGGCGGTGGTCGAGGCAGCGGACGTCGGAGTCGCGGCCAGCCGGATGCTTGTGGTCAGTGCCGGTGTCGCAGTCGCCACGCTGGCCGCGCCAGCAGCCAGCCGGATGCTCGTGGTGAGCGCCGCGGTGGCGCCTGCATTCGCCTGCGCAGGCGCCTGCATTCGGATGCTGGTGGTCAACGCCGCAGTGGCGCTCGACGCGGCTGCAGGGGCTGCAACGAGCCTGATGGCCGTTGTCAGAGATGCAGGCGCAGATGCAGTCGCCTGCATTTGCGCCTGCATTCGGATGCTGGCGGTCAGCGCTGCTGTGCCGGTCGCCAGGGCGGCGACGTTCGCTGCGAGCCCAGACGGGGTGATGGTCAGCGCAGCGGTGCCAGTGCTGACCGCTGAAAGCGTAGCCGCCAGCCGGATGACTGTGGTCAGGGCTGGGGTCGCAGTCGCGACGGCAGCAGGAGCTGCTGCCAGCCGGATGAGCGTCGTCAGGTCAGCGACAGTGGTCGCAGCGGCTGCGGGCGCAGAGGACAGCAGCGCACCGATGGTCAGTGCGGCAGTGCCGGTGCTGACAGCAGCCGGGCTCGAAGCGAGGCGGATGCTGGTGGTCAGCGCTGAGGTTGCAGTGGCGGTTGCAGCGGGTGTGGCCGCCAGTAGCGCACCGACTCTCAAAGACGCAGTGCCGGTGCTGACCGCTGCGGGCGCGGCAGCGAGCCCGGCGCCTGTGGTCAGTGCGGCGGTGCCGGTGCCGGTCGCAGCGGGCGTGGAGGCCAGCCGGATGCTCGTGGTCAACGCCGCTGTGGCGGCGGCGACTGCCGACGGCGCCGCTGCCAGCAGGATGGACGTGGTCAAGGCTGAGGTCGCAGTCGCGGCGGCTGCGGGCACTGCCGCCAGCCGGATGCTCGTGGTCAGCGCGCGGGCGTGGCCGACAACAGCGCGCCGACCTTCAGAGCCGCAGTGCCGGTGCTGACAGCGGCAGGCGTGGCCGACAACAGCGCGCCGACCTTCAGAGCCGCAGTGCCGGTGCTGACCGCAGCGGGCGTGGCCGACAACAGCGCGCCGACCTTCAGAGCCGCAGTGCCGGTGCTGACAGCGGCAGGCGTGGCCGCCAGAGCTGCGGCCCCAGACGTGAGAGCTGAGGCTGTGGCGGTGCTGACCGCTGCAGGCGTAGCCGCCAGCCGGATGTCGGTAGTGAGTGCGGCAGTGGTTGCGCTGACTGCTGCGGGCGTAGTCGCCAGCCGAACGGCTGTGGTCAGCGCAGCGGTGACAGTGCTGACCGCTGACGGCGTAGTCGCCAGCCGGATCGAGGTAGTGAGTGCAGCCCCGCCGGTGCTTACTGCAGCCGGGGTGGCCTCAAGAACCGCTGCGGCTCCTCCTGCCGTCAAGTCAGCGGAGAGGACCGCTACTGCCGCTGGTGTCGCTTCAAGAACTGCAGCAGCGCCACCGCCCGCTACGCTGAGCAGCGCAGCGATTGGGGTTGATGCAATCGGTGAGTGGCCGAGACTCATGTCACCACGCCACGATCAGAACAAAACCGGGGCCACCTTTGCCGCCGACACCTGGGGTCATGCCGGTGAGGCACCCGCCACCGCCACCGCCACCGCAGCCCCAGCCACCGTTGCCGCCGTTGCCGCCGTTACTTGGAGTGCCGGTGGGGAATCCTGACCCGCCCCCGCCCCCGCCAGAGAAGAACCAGTCGTTCACCGCCGAGTACCCGTCCTGCCCCTTCCCACCATCGACACCTGAAGCCCCTGCCGTGCCGCCTTCGGAAACCAAATGTCGGCTGCGGAGTTCGGCTGCGGGAAAGCCTCGGCCGCCTGCGAAAGCCGCGACAGTGGACATCCCACCTCCTCCGCCCCCTCCGCTCACCATCGACAGGTTGAGGCTTGGGACGTTCCCACCGACCGCCGCAATTGAGCCGGTGCCATAGGAGGGTCCGCCTGAGTAGATCGGTTGCCCCAGAGTAGCCAAGAGACACTGCGCGATTGCTACTGCTGCCGACGTAGTCCCGGCGATTCCAGAGAGAGCCTTCAGCACGGTGTCGGAAGCTAACGGGTCTGACCCTGCGGTGGCCCCGTAAGGGGACGTGGCAATAAACGTGTTCCGACTACCTCCTGATGTTGCGACGAGGTAGAGCGTGTCTGGCAACCCCGCAGCCGGTATCAGGAGGGTTGACATGCTCCCACCGCCTCCACCTTGACCCCCCCACGAGGAGGCATCCGGCGCTCCAGCAGACCCGGTCTGCCCGTTCGAGCCCGAACCGACAGCGAGCATGAAGATCATGCTGACACCACGAGGCTTCTGCCACTGGTAGTACGCAGGTTCGTCGTTGCGCCCCTGGTTGTAATTACCGTGACCAACGAACAAGCGTGTGCGTTCGTCTTGTCCAGGCAGGTGTCCGAAATCAAGCATGTTGGTCTACCAGCAGGTAATGATCACAAAACCAGGGCCACCTTTGCCAGGGGTCCCGCCGCCACAACCCCAGCCGCCAGCGCCACCGCCACCACCGCTCGACTTTGTCGCCAACGGAAAACCGCCACCACCGCCTCCACCGGCAGTGAACATAAGGTCCCTCAGAGACGTTATGCCGGGTGTACCAGCCCCTCCGTTGACACCAGAAGTCCCGCCTGCTCCTCCTCTAGCGATGGTGTAGGGGGTACGAGGTGCTGTAGTCGCTCCGGCCCCACCCGCTGTGCCAAAAGACTGATTCGTTCCTCCACCGGCACCTCCCCCGCTGACTAAAAGCCCGATGTTGTTAGCCGCAGGCGGACCCCCCGTAGAAGTAGTTGCGGTTCTCCCAGCAAGCCCAGCCCAAACCCTGAAATTTCCGCGATACAGCCACCCAGTAATCATATTTGCCCCTGCCGTTACTGAATTCCCAGGAGCCCCATTAGCAGCTAGGACATAGTGAGCAAAAGGAACCGAGTTGTAGGTCGCTCCGTGTGGGGCAGACGCGACGTAGGTGATTACGGCGGTGCCGGCCCCACCGGCCCCTGCCTGGATGTAGAGAACATCTGGGAGGAGCACCGCAGGGATAGTCAGCAAGGTCTGTCCGCCTGACCCTCCGCCATGCCCACCAGCGCCTGATTTCGGTATTGGACTGGTGGCGGCAGCCGTTGAAAACCCCCCATTGCCGCCCTGACCGACTGCCAGAAAACGGACCATGCTGATGCCACGGGGTTTTTGCCAAACCATCGTCGCAGGGCCGTTAATTTTGGCGTTGCCGACAAACACACTCTCACGGACGTGAGAGATGTCGGGGATATGTCCGAAGTCAAGCATGGGCTACCAACAGGTAATGATCACGAAACCAGGACCACCTTTGCCAGGGGTCCCGGTGCTCAGCCCAGTCGGCGCACCGCCCCCGCCCCCGCCACCACAGCCCCAGCCGCCATTACCGCCAGCGCCTCCACTGCTTGCGACGGTGGTGTAGCCGCCACCACCACCAGCGCCTCCGGTGAAGAACATATCGGGGACTGAGGTGTACCCACTCCCTCCACAAGTTCCGGCCACGCCAGAAGTGACAGACCCGATCCCGCCAGCCGGCAGGATGAATGGGCGCCGCGCCGTGCCCGTTATGCCCCCGCCGTTTGAACCGGGCATACCCGAAGATCCGCCGCCGCCGCCGCCACAAACCAAACGCCCGGTCGTCGGCCACGCCACCGCTGTAGCGACGGCACCACCCGCAGTCCCGGTGGAAAACTGAGCCTGCCCTAGCCCCGACAGAATCGCCGTCGCAAGACTACCGACGGCGCCTGCGGTCACCGCGTTGCCAATAGCGCCTCCCGCGACTAGGAGTGTGTCTTGCGCCAAAGGTATCGACGAGAAGGTAGCGCCACACGGCCGTATTGCAACGATGGTTGGCGTAGCAGTGCCGGCCCCGCCAGGGCCGGTGGAGATATGAAGCAGGTCGGGCAAATAAGCGGCGGGCGCAAGCAGTACTGACTGCGCGCCCGACCCGCCCCCCACGCCACCAGTACCGCCCGGCGCTACTACAGGGGCGTTACCGCCCTGACCCACGGCGAATATACGCACCATGCTGATGCCACGGGGTTTTTGCCAAGTGAACCCACGGAGGCCACAAAACACCGTGCTTCGGACATGTCCGGTATCAGGGATGTGGCCGAAGTCGAGCACGGCTTAATACTTTCCACCGATGCCGATCACCATCCAGCCCGTCGTCGCAGCTCCAGTGGTCGTGCCGAACCCAACGACGACGCGATAACCTGGGGGCAGGGCCAAGCTCATTGGCACTTCGATGTGAGGCGCCGCTGCTGTCTGGGACACCGTAATCGCCGGCAGCGTTACCTCGGTGAACAACCAGGTATCAGCGTTCGAGTTGCCGGTCCATGTGCCCGTGATCGAGCTGATAAAGATCCGGCATACCGTCGCTGCCGTTGTGGTGACCGGCTGGAACGACAGCCTCTGCAGGTAGCCACCGTTCGTGGCGTCGGCCTGGAAGACGGGGTAGAGCGTGCCGGTGCCGTTCTGTGCAGTGTTCGCGGTCGTGCCCTGCAGCCCGCTGATGCACTGGATGTCACCGACCTTGGAATAGATTGGATCGTTGTTCGGGAGAGCCATATTGGTCCTTTAAGGTAGTGCCATGTTGAGTGAGCGGTGTAGCAGCGCGCCGGTATCCTCGCACCAGTGCGACGCAATCGTGCAGAAGACGTCCTTGGTGCCGGCCATGAAGTTCACCTTCACGCCGACGCCGTCGCTGCCGTCGAATACGGAGTCGCGCACGAGCATGACCATTGAAGTCAGGTAGCCGGTCCCCGTCTCCCACTGCCCAGTAGTGTTGTCCACGATGCAGTACAGGAACGGCACGCCCACACCGAACGCGGTGAAGAAGCTCTGGTAGCCCAGTGGGGCGGTGCCCGACAACCAGACGTCGGCGAAGCCGGCGGTTTCGCCTAGGTCTTTAACTCGATCTCGGAAGACAGGCATGACTCACTCCGGTTGGGGCAAGCCCTTGATGTGGCGCTCGTCTTCGGCCGTAACCTGCGCGAGCACAGTCGTCATGTCGTCGCTCGTGATGACGCCCTTGCCTACGAGGATCGACACAAGGCTGGGTAAGTCAGCCCTCTTCAGGTCGATGTACTTGCGCGGCAGGATCAGCGTGACCAGCCCCTGGATAAGAGGGTCAGTGCTGCTGGTGATGGCGAGCGCCTTCGCCCCGAAACGGTCGAAGAACGGGCCAACGTCGATCCAGAAATACTCCGCCGACAAGTTCGGGTCTGACCACGACAGCGGGGGCGGCGGCTCGTAGACGTAGGGTTCGGGCTCAACGTACCACGCCGGCTGCACCGGGGCAGTGTCAGTCGGCGAGTAGCCGAAGTCCCCGTGCAGCTCAGTGCCGGCGTCGTCGAACAGCCGGCCTGAGTCCACTTCAGACCATCCAGTGGTCGCGTCGTTGAATTCGATCTTCCAAAGCACGGTCAGCTCCTTGTCTCAGGCGGCGCCTGCAGCCGAGCACGCTCTTTCTCGAACGCGCTCTTGCAGTGCCAGGGGCCTTGCCACGCGAACAACCAGTCGATGATGGGCATCCAGAAGCGACCCCACGGCCGGCCCTTCGCCCACATGCGGTATGCACGCGACGACAGTGTCTCGTCCGCCCACGCCCCCGCACTGAGCGGAGTGACCAGCACGTTTATGAGCTGGTCAACCGCGATGAAGAGCTGAACGAACCACTGCCTAGCGTCCACGGCTCAGTTGTCGATCTGGAACGTGAGCGCGTTGATGGCGAAGCTCGGGGCGGCGTCGCCAGCGTTCACGGTCTTGCCAGTGGTCAGCGGAGCCCAGATCAACAGGTTGCCGCCCGAGGCTGCGTCGTAGATGCCCACGCCTGTGATCGAGCCCCAGTTCGAGCCGACAGGCGCCGGGAACGTGATCGCCGTGCTGTTGCGCGTGGTGCCGCCCGTACCCGAGCTGACTGCGGTCGTGTTCAGGTTCTGGGTGTTGTCCCAGTTCGTCGTGTTCGACGCCACCGTGACGCGAGCGTAGGCCGTGCCGGAGGTGGAGACCTCAGTGCCTGCCGTGCTGTCTGTCGGGGTCGCGGTCAGCAGGCCCACATACAGGTTCGTCGGCCCCGTGCCGGCTGCGGCGCTGGCGCCGGTGATGCCGATGGCTTGGCCCCGGAAGAGCCAGTCGATCAGCTTGTTTTCGAGGAAGTCGGACATTGATGCCATGGTGATCTCCTAGTTAGATCTAAGTTAGACGTTAGATTATCACGCCGAGCGATCAGGCTTCGTGTCTACGAAGTCGCCCCAACGACTCGTGCCCCTGAACAGCAGCGGCGGTACGGGTTTAGGTTTGGGTGTGGAGGGCCGGTAGCTCACTAAGCGCAGCGAGCCGGTGCGTCGGAGTTCTGCATACAGCGCGTGAGGGAACGGCCCCCAGCGCGACCAGCGCAGCAGCAAGTACCCCTCGTGGCCCTTGAGCACGCGCCTACGGTGCATGAGGATCGCCCAGATCAGGCAGTTGCTGCGCATGGATCATTTGCCTGCCTTCGCCAGCAGCGCCGTTTTGGCCTTGCTGCCTGCGCTGCTGCCGAAAAAATAGGCAACGATCTGGGTCCAGGCTGTGCCCAGGCTGCCCAGCATCACCAGCAGCACGTCGCCGCCGACCTCTGGTTTGCCGTTGGCCAGCAGGTAGGCCAGCACGGCAAAGAAGCCCAAGGTGATGACGATGGCCAATATCTTTGGCGTAGCCGTGTCGGTCGTCTTGGCCGTGCTGGCGCGGGCGTCGTCAACGTCGCTCATGGCCCGACTCCCTGCGACGATTGATAGACGATCATCGCCAGCCACACGATCAGGCCACCGAGCGCTGCTTTGATGCCGTCGGACACCACGGTGGACTTGACGCCGCTCCACCACTTGCCGGTGGCTGCGCGGATGCTGTGGTCCTGGTGGTGGCCGTGGTAGTCAGGCAGGCCCATTGGGCCGTCCAAAAACGCCTGCTCCATTGAGTCGGTGCGGGTCTGGTATGCGGCCAGCTTCTGCAGCAGCATCTCATGTCGGGCTTCGCTGGCTGCGGCGCTGCGGTCGATCATGGCTTTGATCAGGTCGAGTTGGCGGCTTTCGTCGGATACGTGGGCGCGCAGCATCGTGTGGATCACCGTGACCTCGCGGCTGATGCGGGACTCAAGGTATGAGAGCTGTTCCAGCGTGAATCCACCCTTGCCGTCGCCTGGAGGCGGCGAAGCGGCCTCTGCTCGACGTTCGTAGTCGTCCCAGTCAGTGGGGGTTGTCATTGGGTATCCCTGGTTGCGTCGTAGATTCGTTCGCAGGTAAGCCCCGCACGTCTGGATGCGTCAAGCGCTGCAGCGAGTTCAATCGCCTCATCGTCAACGCCTCGGTACAGGTCGGCAAGCACCAAGCCGGGGCCGGTGGCTGCTTCGCCTCCGGTGGCAGTGGTGGTATCGCTGCTGCTCGCACGGGTACTGGCGGCAAGGAGCTTGATGTGTGCGCGCAGCCTGTCAGCAGTAGCGCGAAGCTCAGCAATGCGGCGCTCATCCTGAGAGGCGTCGGCTTTGGCGTTAGATGCGACATGGTCAACCGCCTTGGTTCTGAGTCGTTCAATCTCGCGTTGCCGCTCATCGCTTGCCTGTGAGGCTGCTGCCCATGTGGCGCGGGCCACGGTCAGTTCTGCACGCAGGGCATCGCGCTCCTGCTGGGCAAAGTGCAGGGTCGCCCAGGCGCTGATGACTGCGGCCAGCAGGGTGAGGCCGGCGACAAGGTAGGTCGTCATGGGGCACCTGTGAGGCACAGATCGCGCTCGGTGGCGCGACGCTTGACTAGGCCGGGCAACGAGATGAACACGCCGGCTACCTTGGCGCGCGACCAGCGCGGGAGCTGCTCACAAGCCTCTTTGATCTTGCCTTCCTTGAGCAGACGGGCGGCCGTGCTGTGCATCGGATCGCAAACGATCCTTGGGCCCAAATTGAAGACCGCATCCGAGAACGCCGCGAGCACCGCGGGCGGCAGGCCGGGCTGGCAGCGCTCAACAGCCACAACAGCCGCTGTCATGTCGGCCTCAAGGCGCTGGCGGCATTCGTCCAGGCTGTAGGTGCGGCCGGGCTGCACGTTGGTGGTGCTGCCCCAGCAGACAGTGAGGATGCCCGGAGGGTCGCGGTAGGCGACCTGACGCAACCCCTCCGCAGGCACAGCGATGCCGCAGGCGACAGCGACAGCGGCGAGGATGCGGGGGTTGCTCATATCCCCCCGTAGGCGACGACTCGCGTCTTGTGTTTGGCGCGGTTCCACTCGCGCTCAACCATCCCGCAGTACTCGCGGAACGCCTTGTCGTTCTCTTCCGCACGCGTGCGGTTGAACGTGTCGGCGTCAGCCTTCGCGTACGCGAGCGACTTCATCCACTTGGTCAAGTGGAGGTGGTGCATCGGGTCAATGTCCGCCAGCGCGGAGGTCGGGCCGGTGAGCCCGCTCGACGGGAGCCGGTAGACGTGGATGTCGACGATGTCGTCAGCGACCGGCGTCTGCACCCAGCGCACGATGCCGGGCTCCAGGCCGATGACCATCTCCTTGACCGGCCCGGGCGTACTCACTGAAGACAGTGGGTGGACCGAGTAGCGCCGGTCAAGGTCCGCGCCGTTGATGATGGCGACGTCACGCCCGTCTGAGCGCCGGCGGGCGGACATGATGCGCAGGATCTTGTCGCTGATCTCAGCGTAGGGCTGACCCGCCACCACCCGGATGGCGGTGTCGTCAGAAGTGAAGTCGGAGACCCCGCCGCGCAGCCGCACGAACATCGTGTAGGCGTCGTTGGCATACGCGTACACCTCGGCGTCGGACCAGACGTAGGGATGCTCGACATCCCCTATCTCAGCCCGAAAGAGCGCGACGAGCTCTCCAGTGTTCACTGGTCACTCCCTGTGTCCCGGCCCTGGCGCTGCGGAGGCCGCACGTCCCCCGAGTACGGCCGCGCCGTGTACGCGCTGGCCGCCAGCATCGGGTTCTTCATGTCGCGACCAGTGCGCAGCGAGGCGCGGCTCTTGCGGCGCATGCGCTCCTGCTCGTAGACAGACTGCGAGCAGTACTGCAGGAACAGCGCCTCGTTCTCCTGGGCCTTGGCTGGGTCCAGCGTCTCCGAGTCCTGCTTGCGGTACGCCATGGCCTTCATCCACTTGAGCAAGTGGATGTGGTGCTCTGTGCGCAGGTCGTCGGGTGATGTCGCCACGGTCGCGCTGGCAGTGAGCCCGAGCGACTTGATCGGCAGGCGGCGCACCTGGAGCTTGAGGGTGTCCCCCACCAGCGGGATCGGGTGCAGCGCGGCGTCGCTCTTCTCAGCGCCCAGCACCAGGAACTCGACCGGGCCGGTGCGCGAGCCGACGCGCAGCAGCGTGAGCTTGCCCGAGGCATCCTTCACCAGCGGCGTGTCGGTGTTCTCGATGATCCCGATCTCAGTGCCGTCCGCGCGGAAGGCGCGCACCACACGGATGATCGACGGGTCGAGAGTGATCTCGGTGTCGTTCGCCGCCACGGTCACTGACGTGACCGTCGAGGATGCGTCAGAGACGCCTCCGAGGAAGCGCGTGAACATCGTGTAGGCGTCGTTGAGGTAAGTGAGTACCTCGTCCTCCGTCCACAGATACGGCATCTCGATGTCCGCGACCTCGGTGCGGAAGAGGGCGATGATTTCGCTTACCAACATGAAGCTCTCCTACGGGTTAGTCGTCCTTGCCCGCCATGAACTTCGTCCACTCAACGTCGCGCTCCTTCGGCGTCACGGGGAAGCCCAGCTCGGTGCTGAGCACCTTGGCGTGGGGCGACCCACCGGCGCTGAAGTCTTCGCGGCGGTTGCGGGTGGCGATGATCTCGATAGCGGCCTGGATCAAGCCGGAGCGCTCGACGGGGTCCGTCGGGTCAACCGTCTTGGGGCCAGTGGGCTCGGGTATCTCTTCTTCGGGGAATCCGCCTGCGGCCAAGACGTCGTCCCAGAGCTGCGGAGGTACAAAAGTCGGCACGCCCTTCTCGAAGCGAAGGAAGTGGCCTTGTTTGGTCGCGACCACCTTGTCACGCATCAGAACGAATCGCATAGCTCAGCACCTTGATGGAAGAGCGGGACCCGAAGGTCCCGCCCGGTTGCAGGCTTAGGAAGCCTGGACTTCGGTCGCGCGGCCGACCACGATGTACTGGACCCGCAGCGTCGCAGCTCCAGCAGTCGTCGCGCCGGTGGGCGTCACGGTGAGGCGGATCGCCTCGCCCGTACCGACGTAGCCGGTGGGCACCAGCGCCGTACGCCCAGCCGCCTTGCGGTCAGCAGTGGCGAGGTAGCGGTTGGTGCTGCCCGAGTCGCCGACGATCAGCGCGTAGGTCGTGCCGTCGAAGGCAGTCGTCACAACCAGCTCGCCGCCAACCACCACCGCGTTGGGCGGCAGGTTGATGATGTCGAAGGCGTGAGCCGCGGCGGTCGTGAAGTTGTCCGACGCACCCGACGTGTTCGTCATGGTGTCGCCGAAGGCCCAGCTGAACTCAGCGGTCAGCACGGTTTGCGCAGTGCGCGAGGGACGTAGAGTTGCCATGGTCTGTTCTCCGATCTAAGTTAGATTACTGGGCAACGTAGACAGAGATCACGCCGAAGTCCTCGGTCGCGCCCGCCTCGTAGATGTTCTTGAAGACAGGCTTCTTGAACCCGAGGATCTTGCCAACCGAGATACCCTGCTGGTTGCCGTAGTCGAACTCCTTCTCGACCCACTCGGGTGCGCCGATGTCGGCCATGCCCAGAGCTTGCGCGCCGCAGAACAGCATCTGGCATCCGTCGACGAGGTTGCCGGCGCCCCACTTGCCCGTGCCGCTGACAGCGTTACGGGTGTTGTAGACGTGGCGGAACTCGTGCAGGTAGATGCCGTCGACCTTGACGCTGGAGCCGCTGAACAGAGCCTCGTTCTTGCTCGTCTGGGACGAGTAGCGCAGGTTCTGCATGTAGCTCGGGTCGAGCTTCAGCTTGGCCATGGCCGAAGGCGACAGGAAGGCGTGGTAAGTCTCCTCGCCGCCGTCTTCCTTGATGCCGCGCACATAGCGCTCCTTGGCGAACGCCTTGAGCTGCACGAACATCTCCCAGGTGGGGGTGTCCGTCGCAACCACGTCGCTCGTGGCGGCGTTGGTGATGAGCTTCTTGGTGGCGCTCGTGCCATCCCAGCGCAGGCGGCGGTTAGCCGTCGGTGCAGTGACGTCAGCGGCGAACTCCAGGCTGGACAAGTCAGACCCGGTGCGGGCGTAGCCCGTGTTGAAGTTCGTGTACGGCACGCCGGAGAGCGTCAGGAACGCCATCTGGTCGATGCGGTCAGCGAGCCAGTACGCCAGAACGTCGCGGCTGTTGCCACGGAATTCGACGATGCTCTTCTGGTCGGCCATGCGGCCTTCATGCCGGTTGGCGTGGCGAATCTGGTCGATGCGGATGACCTGATCAAAGGTCTGCATCGCCTCTTCGTTGCCTTCCAAGGTGCGGTCGCCGGCAACGCCGTCGCCCTGCAGGTCGGCCAGCAGCGTGATGACTGCGCGGGCGCCCTTCTCGGTCTTCTTCAGCTCGGTGATGTGCTGAATCAGGCTGTTCGGGCCTTTGCCCATGAAGCGGTTGAGGAACGACTGGTTGCGCGCTTGGCGCCACAAATCCATGCTCCATACCGTCTTCTGTTCAGACGTGAGCAGGCCAAAATTAGTGAGTGCCATGACGGCTCTCCTTCACAGATGACAAGACGAATGCCCGTGATGGGCGCCTTGCCGTGTGTCGCCACGACCTGCGAAGGGTGGAAGGTGCTGTCGGGACCTTGCCTTAACCGGATTGGGTCGAACTCTACTCTAAGTTAGACCAGAAGAAAAGAGGGCCGGCACAAAGCCGACCCAAAGCCGTTCCCCAACGGTCAAACCCCTACAAATTCATCTCCGCGCAGCTTGGCGAGGGTCTTCTCGTCCAGCTTGGCAAACTCGTCCTGGCCCATCTTCATGACCTCCTTGGCATTCAGCGTGCCCAGCTTGTCACTATCGAGGCCGACCTTGTTCGTGTTCGGTGGCTGGCGCGTGGCGGCATCGACCGCCTTGCTGCGAGCGGCCTTGGCGCGTTCCTCGGCGGCGGCCTTGGCGAGGTCCGCCTTGTCGACCCGGACCTCAGCCTCAACAGCGCGCTCCTGGCGCACCGTGGCAGGCTTCATGACCGTCTTGACCGCCTTCTGGATCGCCTCAGCACGGCTGTACCGACCGGTGGCGACGTAGGCGTCGCGCAGCTCGACGACCTCACGGGTCTGGGCCTCGTCGAAGTCATCGTGGTCCGGGTTCAGAGCCGGGTACGCAGCCTCCAGGCGCTCGACGGTGGTGTCGTAGCGCACGCGCTCGTACGCCCTGCCCTCCGCAGCCTGGATGGCGGCCATGGACTTGCTCTCGATGATCGACCGCTCCAGGCGGCGGATCTCGGACATAGTCTTGCCGGCCTTCTCAGCGTCGCCGTCAGTGACCAGCTTGGCGTAGCTCTCTTCGAGCTTGAGCAGCCTGTCCTCAGCCTCAGTGAGCTGCTCGTTCGTGGCAGCGAGCTGCTGGCCCTGACGGACGTTGGCGAGCTCCTTCTCCAGGGCGGCGCGCTGCTCGCGCTCCTTCTCCAGGATCTCTTTGTGGCGAGCGAGCGGGATACGAGGCGCGGCCTTCTTCTTGGCCTCCTTGTCCTCCTTGTCCTCCTTGTCCTCGCCCCCCTCCGCCTCGTCGGCCTCAGCCTTGTCTTCGACGCCGACCTTCTTCAGGTCCTCGTCAGTGACCTCAGCCTTGGCTGGGTCGGGCTTCTTGTCTTCGACGTCCTCGGTCGGGGTCCAGTTGTCGCCACGGTCTTCAGTTTCGCCGGCCATATCAGGCTCCTTGGGTAGTGGGTTGAGGTTGTGGGTTCGCAGCCTGCTGGATGCGGATCTGCCGCTCAGTGGCGGCCTGCTCAGCCTTGAGCTGCGCGTCCTGCTGAGCCTGCTGGCGCTCGATCTGCATCTTGTGGTGCAGCTCGGCGTAGTCGAGCTCCTTCTGGTGCTCGAACTTCTGAGTCTCCAGGGCCATGTCCGCCTGGGCGGTCATCATCTTCACCTGGAGGCCGTTGTCCTCGGGAGGCGTGGCGGCCTCCTTCTGGGCTGTGGCCATCTCCTTCTGGGTCTTCGCCTGCCGCAGCCCGGTGTCCGCAGTCTTGTTCTGCGCCTCAGCCTCAGTCTTGACGACCTCAGCCTCCATGGCGCGCAGCTGGAGCTGCTGCTGCTGCTGAGCCTCGGGGCTGTTCGCAGCGGCGTTCATCTTCTCGACGATCTCCTTCTTGTTGATCAAGCGGCTGGCAGCGATCAACACGTCGTCGGGAATACTGACGCCGGCCTCGCGCATGCTCATGGCCTGCTCGAACTGGCTGTCCTCCAGGGTCTCGCGCTGCGGCACGCTGCTGATGACGACGTCGTACTCGCCGAGCGTGAGGTCGTTGAGGATCTCCTGGTACGGAGAGCCTTCTTCCCCGGTCATCGGCTCGGGGTTGGGCTGGTTGATCCCGAAGGTCTCAGTCTCGCCGGTAATCTTGTCGTGCGTAATCGTCAGCAGGCGGGGCTCGGTGTAGAACTCCTGGATGAGGTCCAGTACGTTACGGGCGAGGATGTAATCCGTACGCACGAGGCTATCCAGCGGCTTCGCGAGATTGGTAGATCCAGCCTGACGCTTGGCCTGAATCGCTTTCGCAGCAACATCCTCGCGATCAAAACCCTGCATGCTGTCGGACACGCCAGAAATCGTCTTGATCGACTCCTCAGCCTTGAACGCAACCCGATCCAGCCCCTGCGGTACGGCATTCGGGGTGATCTTGACGAAGTCCTTGTCGGGATCACCGGCGGTCTCCAGTACGAGGCCAGTCTCAGCACCGCGCTGCTCCAGCTCCTCGATGCTCATGTTGATCAGCGCACCGGCCTTGACCTTCCAGCCGCTGTTCGCCGTGGTGTTGACCACGTGCAGCTCCTGACTGGTGGCCTTGTTGAGCAGCTCCTGCGGCCCGGTGAGGTTCTCGACGAGGCCGATCGTGTTCCCGTAGCGGAAGTACGGGAAGTACGGCACCGGCGTGAAGTGCTTGTACGGGCTCCAGTCGTCGTGGAGCACGAAGTTGTCGGCCACCACGATCCACTTGATCCGGTGCACCAGCTTGGGCACGACCTGGAAGCCGAACTTCTCGACGAACCACGCGATCTTGTTGCGGTCGAAGTCCTTCGGGATGGCACGCATGTCGCCCGTCTCGGGGCTGACGAAGTGCTTCTGCTTGTCCAGCACGCGGTACTGGCGCTCGATGACGCGGATGTTCCGCATGACCGAGGATTCGTCATACGTGCCGTTGTACATCGGGTTGAACCGGTCCCCGAAGCGGTCGCGGCGGCTCTGGATGCTGTCGTAGCCGTAGGGGAAGAAGCTCTGCTCGCGGTTGCGCAGCGCCTCGGCGTCCTCGGGGTTGTAGAGGATCGCTATGTCGTCAGCGGTCATCCACTTCGTCACGAACACCTCGTTCCAGGTGTCCGGGTCGTAGTGCTCGCCGTCCGGGTCAATGATGACGTTCTTCGAGTTCAGGTTCTCGATGCGAACCTCGCCCTGCATGGAGTCGTTGAAGTCCAGCCGCACGTCCAGGAAGCCCCGGCTGCGGATCACCCCGTCAGCGAACATGTCGCTGCGCTTCCAGTCGAGCTGGTTGTTGTCGCTGATCTGCTTGAACACCTTGACCAGGATCGCCGCAGTCTCCTCCGGCGCGCCTGACCGGGGCCGGAAGCTGATCTCACTGCGGTTGAAGATCTGCTCGCCCATCACGTTGCTCATCGTGCTGATGATCTTGTTGATCGTCAGCGCCGGGCGGCGCGAGGCCTGGAGAGTGGCCTTGTCCTTGGCCTCCCACTGGTCGCCGGCGAAGTAACGCTCGCACAAGTCCGCCTTCTCGACGAACTTTGCGTGCCCGTTGTCTCTGGCCCAGGCGTAGCGGTGCCAAACTTTGATGGATGTACCAGTATCAAGTGGCATGGCGGACCTACTTCAGGTTGGCGAGCTTGTAGAGCGCTCGGTCACACAGAGCCGTGATCTCGTCGATCAGGTTCTCCAGCTCGCGCTGTCCCCGGGCGGCATCAGCCCGGTGCGCTGCGAGCCACTCGCGCAGGTCCTTGATGGGGGTAAGTTCGCCCGGGTGGACCGGGATCTCGGGGTAGCTGGGGATCACACCAAACACACCCTGGTAGCACTCCGCGAACTCGTCGATGGCGTCGATGATGTCCTCGTAGAACTCCTTGAGCGCCACGTGGGCAGCGTAGGAGCGGGTGCGGAGGTGCGCGAAGTGCGTCGCGGTGCGCGCTGCGAAACAGCGGGCGATGAGCTCATCAGCACAGGGCTTGGACTTGTCGTGCGTGGTCATGTCAGTACCCTTCAGGGAGCGTGCCGCACGTGATGGTCGGGTTCGCCGGCCACTGCGCCTTCTCCCACAGCGGGGCGGGCTTCGCAGGGGTGGGGCTGGCGACCACCTGGGCCAGAGCCTGAGCCAGCACGCTGGCCGGTATGGCGACAGTCGAGTCCAGGGCGTACCCGCTCAGGAAGCCGCGCATCCAGAAGATGAACTGTTCAGGGGTCATGTCAGGCCGCCATGTGTGTTGCCCCGCCTACGTGGGGCGAAACCCGGAGCTTGTCGCGCCAGGAGCCGAGGTCTTTGCTCTTGAGCTTGGCGGGCGGCGGGCGGTTCACGACCAGGGCGGCCATCCAGGCGGCGGAGTCAACGCAGTCGTCGTGGACGCCGGCGGGGAAGCGCAGCATCTCCGCCCTGACCGTGTCGAACCACTCGCCTTTGTCGCTGAAGCTGACCATGCCCTGCTGCATCCGTCCCTGGAGGACCCGTGCCCGTGCCATCTTGTCGGTGAGGGGCTTGAGCACCTCGATGACCGGGTAGACCCTCCGCTCGCGCATGCGGCGCTTCAGCAGTGATTCGATAGCCCGGAAAATCTGCCCGTCCTCAAAGCCCAATATCAGGTGCGGACTGTACCACCTCGAACTTAGATTCAAGATAGATTCCACGATGAAGAAAATATCACCGGACTTGAAGCGCAGTACCTCCGCGACGTGCAGCATGTCGTCGTCGTCCTGCAGCCCGACGGTGCCGACCGTGTAGTCGTTCTGCTTCTTCTCACTGATCGCGAAGTCCCACGCGATATAGACGTTGCACCGCTTGACGTTGGGCGTTGGGGTGCGCTTGAACTGGTCCTTCGTGAAGTACGCGCCGTCGTCAGGCACCGGGTTCTGCTGGTACAGGGCGCTCCAGAACCGCGGCGGGATCGTCTTCTTGATCCGGTTCAGCTTGACCTCGAACCCCTCCTCCAGGTCATCCTTGGGCACGATCTGGTCCGTGGTGAGGTCGAGCCACTCGTCATGTTCAGCGACGGCTGGGTACTTGACTATTTCAAATTGGTCCGCGTCGGGGTCTGCCTTCATGGCCATCTGCAGCCGGCCGGCGAGGTCATCATCGTGCCAGCTGGTCTGTATCAAAAGTACGCCCCCGCCGGGGGCAAGACGCGTGTAGGCGGTCGAGCCGTACCAGTCCCACAACTTCTCGCGGATGTCTGCGCTGTCAGCGTCCTCAGCGTTCTTGATCGGATCGTCAATAAGTAGGCAGAAACAGCCCTTGCCCGTGATACCGCCACCCACGCCGGCGGCGACGTAGCCGCCCGGACTCCCCTGCACGCCCCACTCCTCGGCACTCTGGTGATCTGGATTCAACCGCGCGTCGAACACCGTCTGATAGACCGGGTCGTTGATCGTGTCCTTCACCTTGCGGCTGAAGGTCATGGCGAGGCTCACGTTGTACGAGCAGGCGATGATCTCGTGGTCTGGGTGGCGCCCGAGGAGCCTGGGGCTCAGGCCCTTGGCGACGTCGTCGCTGAAGCGCTCCAGGCGGCGCGCAATGTCCTCGTGGACCCATCCGGCCATGTACCGGGGGTTGATGCGCTGCGTGAACGGGATCAGACGGCGTCGAGCGAGGACACGAGCGGCCAGCTCACGCTGAACTGCGAGGGCTTTGGGGGTCAGTTTTGGGCGACTTTGGGGGTTTTGAGTCACTCTTCATCCTCTTCCCCCGGCTCCGGCGTGTTTTCGAGCAGTGCGAGCTCTTGCGTGGCGCCCTGCTGGATGATTCGGAGCAATTCGGCGTCGGAAAGCCGGTTCAAGCGGTTCATCTCGATGGAACCGGTCACGTTGATGTCCAAACGACGCTTCACAGGCTCGAAGTACCCGCACATCTGACCCACGGTCTTCCAGCCGGTGATCACGCCCGCGCCGTCCGAGGTCATCTTGCACATCTCAATGCCGTCGAGCAGCCCGTCCATGACGCGTTTTCGCGTCATTTGAGAGGCTTCCTCATAGGCGGCCTTTTCGGCGTTGTAGAGGGCGATCGCCTGCGGGAAATGGACCAGCTTATACGCGTAAGAGGCCCCGTCACCGTATCCGGCGCGCGCAGAGGCTGAGGAAATTGACTCGCCTTGCGCCCAGTACTTGACGAAGAGCTTGGCTTTTTCGGTCAGCGGCTTGTTCGGGTCGATCGTCGTCGCGATTTCCGCTGTCGGGATGTTCGTCGCGTTGCGATATTTGGCGCGGTTGTCGGCGATGTGGGGTTCACGGTCTTTAGAAGCGCCGCGCTTCTTCGTGAGGGGTCGAGTGACGACCTTCTTGCCTCGTCCATTGCCGAAGTTGTTCAGTCCGTCGGGGTTTGGTGGCTGGGGCTTGGTCATGAGGCTTGGATTCTAAGGTAGGTCGAATTTCGACACAGAAATTTTGGCAAAAAATTTTGCAGATCCAGCCTCGTGAGGCTCTTATCACCCGGTCGTCATTCGACGTACCGGGTTCGGATTCCGTTTCCGCTTCGGGAGATAAGGATGCTTATCCACCAGTGAGCTTCGCTTCGCTGCGCTCACTCGTTCGGCGGTTGTGTTCTTTCACCCACCTGATAGGTACACCACCATGAACGAATCCACCATCACCGTCATCCGCACCACGATGCGCATTGCCGTCGGCACCATCGCTGCGTTCGGCCTCGCCTGCTCGTTGAGCGTCTTCCTCTGGACATGGCTCAGCTGCCTGCTCGCCGCCTTCCTCACGGTTCTCTTCCGTGAGGAGCTCACCGTCATCGCTGACCGTGCCACCGACTACACGGTCGACGGTATCGCATGGGCAATCGTGCAGTACCGGCGTGCCAAGGCCAAGGCCGACGCCACCGTCTGATCCCCTCCTCCACTGAGCCCGCGTTCCGCGGGCTCAGTCGTTGTGCGCTTGTGTTCTTTCCACCCTAATAGGAGTTACCTCATGTCCACTATCAAGTCCGCCACCAAGGCTGAGCTCATCGCCCTCTTGATCGAGGCCAACAAGGAACGCGAAGCGCTGCGCGTTAAGGTCGCTGAGCTGTCCGCCAACAAGCCTGCGCTCAAGCCTACTCGCCCGGTGTACACACCGCCGGCGCCGACTGCTGAGCAGCTCGCCTTCCGTGCCTCGCTTGCCGCCGCACGTGAACTCGCCATGCGCACCGGCAAGTCCGTGCGCGTCGGAGCCTGACATGAAGACCAACGCTCGCTATCACGCCAACATCAAGAGCGCCCTTCGGGGCGTTTTTGGTTTGGCCCTCATGGTGTACGCGGCACTCATCGTGCTGTGGGTTATCGCTGCACTGTTGTGAGCTTCGCTTCGCGAAGCTCACTCGGTTTGCGATTGCGTTGTTGTGAACAGCGCTGTGCATCGCTTGCGGTGCACATCGGCGTTCATGCGCCATCTCAACTTTCAACCAACGGAGAACTACCATGGCATCACGTACCACTACCAAAGCTCGTGCAGCAAAGACTGTCGTCACACCCATCATCGAGGACACGCCAGTCACGGCGGACGTCAGCGAAGAACAGAGCTTGTTCGAGCGCGCACGCGTCGCGGTTGATCAGTGGATGCAGTCCACTGCTCGCCCGACTTGGATGCGCACTGCAGTCGCATCGTTGCTCGGCCTCATTGCTGCGGGCTCTGCATACTTCTTCGGCGCGCAGTGGCTCACGTCACTCGTGCTGTGGACTGCGTCGCTTACCGGCTCTGCGTTCGTCACGTTTCTCGTGGCGTTCATCGGCACGATCCTCGTCGTCATGTCCACGTACACATGCGGCATGTGGGTGTTTGAGCAAGCCCGTGCGTTTGATATGCGCACGATGAAGTCCCGCATCAGCGGGTTCTTCGGCGGCAAGGAGAACGCACATGCTTGAAATGGGCGTGGTCGTGGGGCTTGGCCTCATCGTCATGTTCGCACGGCTCTCGTGGCCGCGCCGCATGTGGATGCTGAGCAATCCACTCGCTGTCGATGTGATGATTTTTCTTTTCCTCTCACTGCTGCACTGGGGCACCTTCAGTGGCCTCATGGTCGCCGCAGTGGGAGCTTTGTTCTGTTCCTTGACGTTGTCGTTAGGCCGCTGGGCTTTCGGCTACGTCGAGAACAAGCGCTACCACTCTGGCGTGATCAACATGGAGCACAAACTATGAAACCACGTCCCCAACTCGAACTTGGATTCGACGTCGATGATGACGTCGATGATGACGTCGATGAACCGGATGACTCATCCGATCCATTCGTCGTCCTCTCGCAACGTGAAGAGCAGTCAGGTATCCCGCTGTTCTTCATGCCTCGCACTTAACAACTCAGGCAGCGACTCAGCTGCCCCCGTACTCACACGGGCTTGTGTCCTTCATTGGGCACAAGCCCGTGTGCGTTTCTGCACTCGCGTATGAGCACCACGTCATGGGCTCACATCAATCTCAACCATCGGAGCTTTCAAATGTCTCGCATTCATTTCATCAGCAATACCCACGCCTCTACCGAAGCTGCTGCTCGTGCGGCTGAGGGCAAGAGCGATCTGCTCTTCAATCCCCTCCCCGCGGTCAAGACGATCTTCGACTTCGACCTCGTCGAACACATCCGCACCATCACCTCTGAAGTGATGCGCAACGAACTGTTGAACTCCCTCGCGTTCAGCTGCGACGCGCACATCAACATCACTCTCGGCCGTCTGCTCAGCCAGTTCTACAACGCTGACGTCGGCGAGGATGAGGTCAAGCCGTGGGAGTCGTACTCCGAGTTCTTGCACTACGTCCAGTCCATGGAGAACAACAAGCAGTTGTTGTTGGATATGGGCATCGACGCACCTGACAACCATCTGCTCCTGCAGAACCTGTACAGCTTGCGTCTGGAATGCCATCGTCTCCTCGGAGATGGCAAGACCGACTACCAGGAACCTGACCTTGAGGAGTTCATCGCCAACCCACGTCTGCGTACAGCGACTCCCACGACCTACCTCAAGTGGGAAGATCTAGCAGCAGATGAAGCCGAGGGCGATCTTGACCTCAAGAAGGAGATCCTTGAATCCCTGCAGATGAAGGCCAAGGCCAAGGCTCTGCAGTCTCTGAACTGGGACAAGCAGCGCAGCGTCGCACTACTCATGTTGCTGCGCGCATTCCGCCTCACGGATGCCAAACGCGACATCGCGTACGACAACGAGTACTACCCATTCGATCATCTTCCTGCAACCATGCAGCTCAAGCTCATGCAAGGCGCGCGTCGTGCAGTCGGCAAGTTCATCGACCGTGCTGCAGCCGACGACAAGATCGACGGTCTTGAGTTCGCCAAGTTCCGCAAGGAGCGCAAGCCTTACCTCAAGTCTCTCGACGCGGCGATGAACCACCCGCGCTTCGTCGACATCGAGTAGCCCTCAGTCCAGCCGCTCAGGCCCCACAGCCTGAGCGGCTCTCACGCTCTGCGGGAAGGGCAACGGACTGCCCTTGTGATCTTGCACTTGCGATCCCTATCCTTTATAGGAAAAACATTTCTATATTTATACTCTTTATACTCCTTACAAGAGATAAGATTATAAGTATAAGAGTATAAGAAGTATAGGTTCTCATAGGTAGAGTGCCTCATTTTTAAGCACCTCTCCTTGTGCTTTTCCTTGTGCTTTGCCTCTCCCCAAAATCGCTGTACGATCGAACTTCGATCTGTCTTCGACTCTCCTCCCCGAGGCCCTTCATGCACTTATGTTTTCTTGAGGCTTCAGTGCCTCTGACCAAGACCTTCACGATGAAGGCCGGAGCCCTCACAAAGCAGCCTTACCCCTTCATCTGGGAGTTCACCTCCCACATCGAAGACATCACCACGCTGCAGCAGATGCACACCGCCCTGGTCAATCACGCATCGCTCGGGCACTGTCTGCTGAAGGGCACGCTGCACCATCCGCTGGTGAACGAGTCCCGTGCAGGGTCCACTGTCACCGGCGACATGACTGAGTTCATCGTCTTCGATCTCGACGGACTTGATGTCGCATCCGTCGATGACTTTCTCCTCGCCCTTGGCGTCGCCGATGTCTCCCACATCGTTCAGTGGTCAGCGAGCCAGGGGATCTCCGACAAGTTGCTCCACGCGCACATCATCATGCTGCTCGACCGCACGTACGCAGCACCTCTGCTCAAGCAGTACCTCATCCAGAAGAACCATGAGGTCGAGTTGCTGTCGAGTGCACTCACTCTGACCAAGACCGGCAACTCAATCCGCTGGCCGCTGGACATCAGCGCGTCTCAAAACGACAAGCTGATTTACATCGCGCCTCCAGTCCTGCGCGGACTGAAGGACCCGATGGGCAAGAACCAGCGCATTCAGCTCAACCTGCGCGGACAGTCTTGTCTCAAGCTCAGCGGGCAAGTCAACTCCACGGACAAGAACCGCGAGCTGACCAACACCGCCATCTCCCGATTGCGTGAAGCAGCTGGTCTGCCCAAGCGCAAGATCACCTACAAGATGCACGGCACGACTGAGGTGATGGTCAAGCCTGATGCGTGCGTGATCACAGAGATGAAGACCGAGCGTGGGTTCGTGTACTTCAATCTCAATGGTGGCGACAGCTGGGCGTACTACCACCCGGAAAACAGCCCGGACTTCATCTACTCCTTCAAGGGAGAGCCAGCGTACCTCACCAAAGAGCTGCTGCCTGACTACTGGGAGCAGCTGCACTCCACGATCAACTCGAAGGTAACGAGCCAGGGCATCCTGAAGCTGGCCTTCCTCGATCGCGCCACTTCAACCTACTGGCGTGGCTCGTACGACACGAACACGGACACGCTGACTCTGCACCCAGCGAAGAACGAGACGCAGATCAGGCACTTCGCCAAACAGACTGGCACACCGCTTGGTGATTTCATCCCTGAGTGGGACATCACGTTTGACCCGAAAGATAACGTGCGTGTGGACCCAGTCAACCGCACGATCAATCTCTTTCAGCCCACCAGCTTCATGCTGGCTCAGGTCAAGAAGGTCAACCAGGTCCCGAAGACCATCCTCAAGGTGATGGACCACGCGCTGGGCGGTAGCCCGGAGGTGCTCGATCACTTCTTGAACTGGCTCGCATTCATCTTGCAGGAGCGTGACCGCACCAAGACTGCATGGGTGCTGCACGGTACGCATGGCACAGGCAAGGGCCTGCTGTGCAATGACATCTTGCGCCCTGTGTTTGGCCAGAACCAGACCGCAGCTCGCAGGATGGAAGAACTCGATAGCCCATACAACCACTTCATGAGGAACTCGTTCCTCGTGTTTGTGGATGAAGTTCAGACCAAGGCGTTGCAGAACGAGCGCTCAGTCATGGCGAAGCTCAAGAACTTCATCACTGAGCCCATGGTGCCAGTGCGCATGATGTATGCGAACGCCATTGAGGCGCGGAACTACACGAACTGGCTGTTCCTCAGCAACATGAGCGACCCGGTCAGTATCGACAAAGGCGATCGCCGCTTCAATGTCGCCAGTTACCAGCCGCACAAGCTGGTGATCACGGACAAGGAGATCGCCACGATCCCCAGCGAGTTGCAGGCGTTTCACGACTATCTCATGTCGTACGCCGTCGATGCGGATCGCGCACGCACCGTGCTGCAGAACCAGGACCGGGACACGATGATCAGCATCTCCGAGTCGTCGATCGACTCCGTGTGTGGTGCGCTACTCGAAGGGAACTTCGAGTTCTTCATTGATCAGTTGCCTACGAGCGACGCCTACAAGGCCAATGCAGCTGAGCACAACCGGGTGGAGAACTACCGCGATGTGCTCAAGGCGCTGCTTGAGCGCACAGATGTGCGTGATGGCGGCTGCTCGATCTCACGTGATGAGCTGCGCACGCTGGCTGACTACACCGTCGGTGGCATGCCCAGCAGCCCGAACAAGTTCACAAGTCTCTTGAAACATCACCGCATCCACATCTCGGCTGTGTGGGTGCCCAGCAAGACTGTGAACGGCATCAAGGTCGTGTGGCAGGACGCGAAGTCGTGGCCTGCGTACCGCGACATCCTCATACCCCCAGCACCCAAGGCATCGAAGGTTGTGCCGCTGAAGAGAAAGGCAGCAGCATGAGCCGCACATGCAGCGGGTGCAGCAAGCCGTACGACGCAGACACCGTGAACAGTGGCTTGAGATCCCCGACGAGGTCGGCGACAACTGGCACGTCGACGAATACGACGGCTTCGAGCACGTCGCTGAGAACCACCGCACCTGGAGCTGAGTCATGAAGCCCACTCTCCGCGACCGTGTGGTCGCGTTCATCACCGAGCACCCGTACTGCAAGCGCTCCGAGTTCTCTCATCTCGACCCGAAGGGCGGTGCCTTGTCCATCATCCTGAACCGACTGGTGAGGGACAACGTGATTGACCGCATAGGCGACGTCGAAGAGCGCGACGGCGCTATGTACGTCATGGCCAACGTGGCCGAGACGATGGGCTGCGATGTGCCTCGCACGCCCAGCGTGTGGGCGTATGCACAAGGAATACGGATATGAAGACCTACAACCAGGAAGGCCGTAACACGGTCATCGCCGCGCTCGCCTCTGGCCCAAAGACATTCAGCGAACTGCGCAAGTTCACTGAGATGGACCGCCACGTGCTCGATCGTGTCCTGCGCTGCGGCATGGACCACGAGGTCTTCTTCAGGACTGGCAAGCTGGGGTCTTTTGTCTACTCACTGACACGGCCGAAGAAGATCTACCTCAACAGCGTGTGGGCGCTGGGAGCAACGGTATGAACCGCAACAAGCTCGTCGTTGCGATCGCATGGCTGCAGCTCGCCGCCGGTGTCATCTACTGCCTGACATGGAGACCGCTATGGACGAACTGACAAAGAACGCTTGTGAGTTGGCGCTTGAGTTCGTGGAGTTCTGCTGGCGTGATGTCAGCTTGAACGACTACGCTGAGGAGAAGCGGGCTGAAGTCGAAGCAGCCCTGCGTGCCGCCTTGGCACAGCCGCAGGGGGAGCCGGAGCTTGAGACGTACAAGCGGCTGTACGAGGAACGCGGAAAAGCACTGGCCCGCCCGTGCATCCAGTGCGGGTATGAACCAAAGACCGTGCGCGCTGCAGCCCCACCCCAGCGCACGCCGCTGACGAACGGTGAAATCTACACGGCGTATATCACAGCAACAAACCAAACACTGCGCTCGCAGGATGAGCGGTTGGCGTTTGAATTCGCCCGCGCCGTCGAAGCAGCCCACGGCATCACGGGAGCTAAGCCATGACAGACCTACGCAAAGCCGCACAGGCGGCGTTCGACTGTTTGGACAATTTCTTGGCTGGCAACGACATACAGCAGCCGATAGAGGAAGTCTGGGAAGACCTGCGTGCCGCCTTGGCACAGCCGCAGGGTGAGCCTGCGGTCTGGATACAGCCCGACCACCTCGCAAAGGCGCGGGTGGCCCCGCACCTCTCGCGGGTCGAGCCGACACGGCGGTGTGCTGACTTCGTGCCGCTCTACCTCACACCGCCCACCCAGCCGCAGGGCGAGCCGGTGGCATGGATGTCGTCAACCGGCAGCGTCATCGCTGCGTACGTAAAGGCGAATCCTGGAGTGTCGGCGGAAGAGTGGAGTATTCCCCTCTACGCAGCACCGCCAACCCCAGCACCGGCCACGCCACTTCTCGACTGCCGCACATGCTCCCGCGGAGCATCCGGCAGTTGCAATGCAGTGGTGCTGTGCATTGACGGCGCGCAGTACAAGCCGACGAACCCGCATAGGTATTGGAAGGAGTCGGTATGAGCGAAGCCCACGCTGCATACGTGCGGGACATCATGCGTGCCACCGGCCAGTCCCGGCGTGCAGCGCAGGAGGTCCTCGCTCACCGCATGGGCTACGAGACCTACACCGAGATGATGCGGTTGCTGGAACCCGAGCCCGAGGTAAAGCCTGAGCCCAACCCAGTGGACGGTGCGATGCCCGTAGCCACCAGGGCGCTGATCTTCTTCACGTCCTGCCCCGACATTGAAATGTCCACCAAGGACATGCGGGTCAAGTTTGGGCTGCACGAGCGCTGCAGCCTCAACAGGTACTTGTACCCACTCCTACGGCGGAACGTCATCACTCGCCGCATCGCCGACCACACGTCGTTCTACAAGGCAGGACCTGCCCTGCTGCGAGAGCTGGGCGATGAGGTCTGAGCACCCGATAGAAATTCTTGATCCCGCTCTGCCTCCGCAACTCTTACTCTCGAACTTCGATCTAAAGGAGATCTACCGTGCCGCCCTACCCTCGCACCATCTTCCTCGACAGCCGTCGGCGGCGAGCCCGTGAGGCAGCAGTGCTGCTTGCCCTCGCCGTTGTGTCGTTCGCAGTCGCAGTCGCAATCTTCTTCGGCATCGGCGCACTGATCGCCAAGTAGTTCAACGCCGGTGCAGGTGCAGGTGGGGAGTCATTTACCCCACTGAGCGGTTCGAGTCCGCTGCCTAACTCCTCCCCATTCACTCACACAAAACTTGGAGCCGCTGCATGAAACCTTCCCAACTCTTCACCGCCCTCAACACGCTCATCGACTGCCGCCTCCCCGCTTTCATCTGGGGTCCGCCGGGTATCGGCAAGAGTGACATCACTGCGCAGGTCACTGCGCATCGCGCCAAGCGCATCAAGGGCTACGCCCTGCGTGATGTACGCCTGGGCATGCTCGACCCGACGGACATCAAGGGCTTCCCGATGCCCGACACCGTCAAGAAGCACATGGCGTGGTTGCCGCCGAACTGGTTGCCTACCAAGGGCAACGGTCTGCTGTTCCTCGACGAGATGAATGCAGCGCCGCCCATGGTGCAGGCTGCTGCGTACCAGCTCATTCTCAACCGTAAGGTAGGGGACTATGAGCTCCCCGTGGGATGGGACGTGGTTGCTGCCGGCAACAACGAGACAGACCGCGCCGTCACTCACCGTATGAGCACGGCGCTTGCCAACAGGCTGATCCACTTGACTCTTGAAGTCGACCTGGACGAATGGGCGCTGTACGCCAGCAAGAACGACATCACTGAGAACACCGTCAGCTTTGCTCGGTTCCGCCCAAGCCTGCTGCACAACTTCAACCCCAACGCCAAGGGGCACGCATTCCCAAGCCCGCGCTCGTGGTTCTTCGCTGACAAGATCATCCGCGAAGGCGACCTCAAAGGCGACACGCTGCGGCAAGTGCTGTGCGGAACCGTCGGCGATGGTGCTGCTGGTGAATACCTCGCGTTCCTTCAGGTCGTCAGCTCACTGCCTACACGCGAAGAGATCCTGCTCAACCCGACGAAGGTCCCTGTGCCCACCTCGCCGGCTGTGCTCCACGCCATCGTCACGATGCTGGAGCGTGCCACGACGACCAAGACGTTCGGGCCGTTCCTCGATTACGTCAACCGCATTCCTCGGGACTACCAGATGGCCTTCATCAAGGCCTCGCTGGCTCACTGCCCGGAGGTCGCCCTTGATCCGACCTACAAGACTTGGGCACTCACAAATACAGACTTGGTGACTTGAATGACAACTTCTCTCACTGACCACGCCATGCTGGTCGCACTGAACATCCGGCAGTGGTCGGCGCGTAAGCACGACCGCGCCGTCACCAGTGAGGTCGACAAGACTCATGGCGCCAAGGACGGCGGGCGCTACAACAAGCTGCTGATCGACAAGGCTGCGCTGGAGCCTGCCGAGAAGATTGCCGGCGCTGCCCGTGCACACCACTACAAGCTCACGCTTGCATGGGGTGACAACGGCGATCGGCTGCTGCCTGCCACGTTGTTCATGGGGTACACACAGGACATGCAGAACTTCCGCATCGAGTTCGAGGCTCGTGTGCGTACGTTCATCAACGACTACCCCCAGCTCAAGACTGAGGCACGCAAGCGCCTGGGCACAATGTATGACCCGGATGATTATCCGGGCGACATTGCTGACCGCTTCAGCTTCGGCACTAGCTTCAGCCCGGTGCCCTCAGCTGACGACTTTCGGGTGGCGCTCAGTGCTGAGCACGTCGAGCACATCAAGCGCGACCTCACTGAGCGACTCACTGAGCGGCAGATGGACGCCGTCAAGGAGGTCTACGCCCGTGCCCGCACGATCGTGGGGAAGATCCACGAGCAGACGCACGACGAGGACCGGCGGATCTTCGACAGCGCCATCGAGAACGCTCGTGAATTCGTGGACATCCTGCCCGCGCTGAATTTCACAAAAGACCCGATCCTCACTGGCATCGAGCAGGACATCCGCCAGCTCCTGGTGCCTGCGGATCGGCTGCGCCAGGACAAGCGGCTGCGCGCCACCACGGCCAAGAAGGCTGACGCGATTCTGGCGCGGCTGCCATGGGCCTGAAAGTCGAGAACAGCGCTGAGGCGTGGTGGCTCCTCGGCCTCATACACCACGCGCAGGCCCGCGGCAACGTGGAAGCCTGCAGAGCACATGCCGCCTACTGGAAAGCAGACGGCCACGTCATCAAGGCGATGAACACTATGCTCAAGCAGGACTTGCCGTTCAACGAAGTCCTCATTCCTCAACTGATGACCATGCGCATCAAAGGAAGTTCAAATGGCTGAAACCTCGCCCGCGCTGCACAAGTTCCTGCAGGCTCGGGTCAGGCTGCTGATTCAGCAGCCCTTCTTCGGCGAGCTGGCGTTCTATCTCCAGCCCGTCGAAGACGCAGACATGACCCCGCCCACGATGGGCACTGATGGGGAGAAGCTCTACTTCCACCCTGAGTTCATCGCCAAGTGCTCGTTCCCCGACACCGTCTTTATCGTCGCCCACGAGATCATGCACTGCGTCCTGGACCACCAGGGACGGCGCGCTGGACGCGACCCAGTCGACTGGAACATCGCTTGCGACTACGCAGCCAATGCGCTCCTCAAGGACGCCGGCTTTGAGATGCCCAGCACTGGGCTCTACGACCCGCGCTACGCAAACATGACGGCTGAGGAGATCTACAACCTCCTGCCCCACCGCAGCGGCAAAGGCCGGCGCCCTCCGCAGTTCGACACTGTCCGCGACGCACCCAAGAGCAAGGATGTCGAGAATAGCGACGCCCCTTCGCAGTCTGACCAGTGGAAGAACGCTGTCATCCAGGCAGCGAACTCAGCCCGCGGCCAGGACAAGCTGCCCGGCGGCATCGCCCGGCTCGTCGGTGAGATGACTGCGGTCAAGACTGACTGGCGACTGCGCTTGCGCCAGTTCGCCGTCGAGGAGACGAAGAACGACTACAGCTACATGCGGCTCAACCGCAAGATGCTGGCTCACGGTCTCTTTCTCCCTGGTATGCACTCTGAGTGCATGGGCACGATGGCGATCGTCACTGACGACAGCGGCTCGATCGGCGACAAGATCCTGCAAGCATTCGGCAACGAGATCGCCAGCATCCGCGACGCCGTGCAGCCTCAGCGCACGATCGTGATCAGCTGCGATGCCGCAGTGAATCACGTCGACGACCTGGAGGCTGACGACTTGTTCGAGCTCAAGTGCCACGGCGGCGGTGGTACGGACTTCAGGCCGCCGTTCAAGTGGCTGGACGAACAGGGCATACAGCCTGCGTGCCTCGTGTACCTCACTGACCTGGAGGGTCCGTTCCCGGACTCACCCCCAGGCTACCCCGTGCTCTGGTGCGCCACCACGAACCACATCGCCCCGTGGGGCGAGACGCTGAAGGTCGAAGAATGAGCCCACAGGATCGTCAACGGTTCGTTCGAGACTTTGCACGCCGTCACCCAGAACGTAGACCTCGTCCACCGGACTGGGTACACGCAATGACCCCGCTCACGGATGAGTACATCTGCAACGGGCTCAAGAAACAACAGATTCCCCCCACCCCCGAGCTCATCAAGTTCAAGCGAGCTCAACTCACCCTTAGAAGGACCCTGCGATGGATAAGCACGTTACCAACCTGACCCGCATCCTCAGCGACGCAGCAGATCGCGTACTCGCCGATCCCAGCTACATTTCTCAGGCACGTACTCTCGGGTATCTCGCAGGCCGAGTGGTCTATGCAGCAGGCCAGCACGCACGTTTCTCGGATCGTACGCCGTACTTCTCGCTGCAGAAGCTTGGAGGCGGACGTCTTCGCGCTGTCGCCTCAGACATGCCTCGTGACCCGTCCACGAGCGTCATGCCCAAGAGCACGCCACCGGACGACTACGAAGGCTCCGTGCCGGAATGAACGACGTAGACGACAAGGTCTACACCTTCGACGAGCTCAGTCCAAGGGCTCAGGAGAAGGCGCTCGACAAAGCTCGCGACTGGAACGTGATAGACCACGGCTGGTGGGAGTGCACCTACGAGGACGCTACCCGCATTGGGGCCATGCTCGGCATCGAGATTGACGCTCGCAGCGTCTCTTTTGAGCTCGATGTTGGCTTGTGCTTTTCAGGGTCGTACACGTTCGCCCCAGACGCGATTGCCAAAGTCAAGAGTGAAGCTCCGATCGACAGCACGTTGCACGCCTTGTCCGAAGCTCTCACTGTGGCGTCCATGACCTACATGATCGAGACGGGCGATGAGCTGTGTGTTCACATCAGCAGCACCAGCTGGCGTCAAATCTATACGCTGTCTTTCTCGATGGATTCATGCAGCTACTATGAAGCCGACGTCCCAGAGGCGATTGAATCCGCGATCAACTCCTTCGCCGAGTGGTTCCTCCAGAACCTCCAGAACGAGTACGACTATCTCACCTCGGATGAGCGTCTCAAAGAGATGTTCGCTGACAACGACTACAAGTTCGACGAAGACGGCTCTATCATCTAAGTTCGATCTACTCTAGAGACACATCATGGCCGTCAACTCGTGGTCCCATTCCAAGCTCGTTGACTTCGAGAAGTGCAAGTTCATGTTCTGGTTGAAGCACGACCAGCGCATCCCAGAGCCCGAGCGGGAGCTCCGGCCGGGTCAGACCGAGCACGCTAACGACCGGGGCTCAAGGGTCCACGAGAGCTGCGAGCACTACATCACTGGCAAGAGTAATGAGCTCGCGCCCGAAGCAGAGAAGCACTTCGGCCCACAGATTGACCTGCTGCGTGTGCTCCATGACGAGGGTCAGGTCAGCGTGGAGCATGAGTGGGGCCACGACAAGAACTGGGACCCGGCGCCGTGGGCAAAGGCGTGGCTGCGGCTCAAGCTCGATGCATTCGTGCACCTATCAGACACCGAGGGCATCGCCATCGACTTCAAGACTGGCAAGAAGTACGGCAACGAGATCAAGCACGGTGAGCAACTCCAGCTGTACCAGCTGTGCGCGTTCCTGCGCTACCCCAAGCTGGAGGTGATCCACACCCACCTCTGGTATCTCGACATCGGCGAGACGACGGTACGCACTTTCACCCGCGACCAGGGGCTGCGCTTCAAGACCGGGCTGAACAACCGGGGCAAGGCGGTCACGACCTGCACTGAATTCCCGCCCAACCCCAACGTCTACTCGTGCCAGTGGTGCCAGTACGGCCCCTGGAACAGTGGGCACTGCCAAGAAGGAGTCAGGAAGTGATCCCATCCCGAGCCAAGGCCAAGGCTATGGCGCACCAAGCTGCCAGCCTCAAACACGACGCCACGACAGACGCCGTGTTTGACATGAGTGACCCGGGCACGGGCAAGACCTTCGTACGCATCGTCAGCTTCGCCGAACGCCGGCGAAAGAAGAAGGCCGGTTGCATGCTGGTGCTGGCTCCCCGCAGCTTGCTGCGCGCGGCCTGGGCGAACGACTTCGCCAAGTTCGCCCCTGACATGAAGGTGTCTGTGGCGACTGCGGAGAAGCGCGAAGCTGCCTTCGCTGTCGACGCTGACGTGTACGTGACCAACCACGACGCTGTGAAGTGGCTCATCAAGCAGAAGTCTGCCTTCTGGACGCGCTTCAAGGACGGCGACGTGGTGGGGGACGAGAGCACCGCATACAAGCACCACACCAGCCAGCGCTCCAAGGCTGCACTGCGGATCTTCCAGCCGGCCAAGATCAAGGTCTTCAAGCGCAGGGCGCTCTTGACCGCTACACCGACGAGCAACGGCATCTGTGACATTTGGCATCAGGTGGCACTGCTCGACGGCGGCAAGCGGCTCGGCACCAGCTTCTACGGTTTCCGCAACAGCGTGTGCACGCCCGTCCAGGTCGGCCGTATGGCGCAGGCAGTGCGCTGGCAGGACAAGGAAGGCGCCGAGGAGGCTGTGTTCGGGCTGATCAGTGACCTCGTCGTCCGCCACAAGTTCGAGGACTGCGTGGACATCCCCGCCACGCACCACTACACGGTCGAGTACGAGATGACGCCCAAGCAGCGCAAGGCGTACAACGACATGATGGACGCCCAGGTCCTCGTCACCGGCAAGGCCAGCAGGGGCAAGCCAGCACCGGTAATGACCGCCGTCAACGCAGCAGCTGTGCAGACCAAGCTCTGCCAGATCGCGTCAGGCGCGGTCTACGACAACGACGGCAAACCCCACCTGATCGACCGCACCCGTTACGAGTCGATCCTGGACATGTGCGAGGTGCGTAAGCACCCGCTCGTGTTCTTCTTCTGGCAGCACCAGCGTGATGCGTTGACGCAGGAGGCTGAGGCCCGCGGCATGACGTACTGTGTGCTCGATGGCGACGCCACTGACAAGGAGCGCAACGCCATGGTAACGCAGTACCAGCTAGGCCAGTTCGACGTCATGTTCGCGCACCCCAAGAGCGCGGCTCACGGGCTGACACTGACGACCGGCACGTCGACGATCTGGACTGGCCCCACTCCTGACTTGGAGTGGTTCAAGCAGGGTAACAAACGGCAGGCCCGCATCGGCCAGAAGCATAAGACTGAGATCGTTGTCTGCCTCGCTGCGGACACGATCGAGGAGCGGATCTACCACGAGATCCTCATGCCCAAAGAAGGCCGCATGCGCAACCTGCTGGACCTGTTCGCGTCGATGACCGAACTCGAACCAGCGTGAAGCTGGTCAACGTCAAGTCTGAGTGGGTCGTCGAGGGGATGTTTCTAGGCGCAGTCAGCGCGAATGTCCCGCTCACGTCTGAACAGATGGACGCCTATTACTCAGGCATACGCAAAGGCACGGTCATCTACAAGCGGCTGCGACAGCCTTCCCGCTTCACACGCACGGCGCTGCTGACTGCCAACAACCGGTTCCTCATCGTTCCGATGACACCCGACATCCACGTTTTTCCTACGGAGGTTTCATGACTCAACTACCCGCAGTTTTCGCAAATGTCATCACCCTGATCGACGAGTACATCACCAAGAAGATCGACGACGCACTGGCGTCGAAGATGCTCCAGCCGGAGCTGAAGCCGGCGGACATGAAGTCCGCGCTGATCGAACTGATCGGCAACGACCAGGAAGTCAGTGACGAATTTACTGAGAAGGCGAACTCAGTGCTTGCGTATGTCGTCGAAGAGTACGACTTCGACTCGAAGATCAAAGAAGCCTGCGACAACTATGACTGGGACGACGCTGTGCGTGACGGTATCGCCAATGTCGACATCGGAAATATGGTTCAGGCTGCAGCGGACAACCTCGAAATCTCGGTTCGGGTGCGCTGATGTCCTGGGCCACCGCGACTCGCCGCCACCCGGCACCACCCAAGCCGACGTTCAAGCGCCCGGACTTCCCGACCGATCAGGTCGATTGGGACCGGCTGGTCTGCATCGACTTTGAGACCTTCTACGACACCGACTACACGCTGAGCAAGCTCAGCACCAGCGAGTACATCCGCGACGAGCGCTTCGAGGCGCTGATGATGGGTGTCAAGGTCGGCAAGAAGAAGCGGGTCGTGATTCCCGGCCCGAAGATCAAGGCGTTCCTCAAGACGATCCCTTGGAGCACACATGCTCTCCTGTGTCATAACACCCAGTTCGACGGGTTCATCCTCAGCCATCACTACGGTGTGGTGCCTGCCAAGTACTACTGCAGTCTGTCCATGGCACGGGGTCTGCACAGCAACGAGATCGGAGCTGGGCTCGACGAAGTATCCGTCTTCTATGGTCGTGGCGGTAAGCTCAAAGGCTCCCTCGAACAGATGAAGGGGCTGAGCTACAAGCAGCTCGTCGCCCAGAAGATCTACGACATCGGCGCTGAGTACTGCGGCGTCGATGTCGATGAGATGTTCGAGATCTTCAAGCTCATGGTGCCGCAGATGCCGCGCGATGAGATGGACCTGATCGACCTCACCGTCCGCATGTTCTGCGACCCGGTGCTCAAGCTCGATCTGCCCCGCGTCCAGGCTGAGTACGACCGCGAGGTCGAGCGGCGTCGGGTCATGCTGACCTCGCTGGTCGATACCAGCCAGTACACCGACGTCCTCAAAGGCAAGGCTGAGAAGGCACTGGTCGGCGAGGAGCGTGACATCCTGATCACCAAGCGGGTGGTGGGCAGCAACGACAAGTTCGCTGACCTGCTGCGCGCTGAGGGCGTGGAACCGCCGCGCAAAGTCAGTCCGGCCTGGATGAAGAAGCACAAGGACGAGCGTGACGATGCGGACAAGTACACCTTCGCGTTCGCCAAGGACGACGAGAAGTTCGTCAACCTGCCCGACGATGTCGAGGCACTCAGCACCGGTCTGAACCTCGCCAAGATCGCTGACGTGAAGAAGCTCGCTGCCCGGCAAGACCGGCTGCGCGCCCTGGTTGACTGCCGGCTGGCCGTGAAGTCCACGACGAACGTAACCCGGGCTGAGCGCTTCCTCAAGGCTGGCGCCAATGGCTGGAACCTGCCCGTGGGCTACGCGTACTACCGGGCGCACACCGGGCGCTGGGGCGGCAACAACAAAATGAACATGCAGAACCTCACCCGAGGTGGGGAACTGCGCCTGTCCATCCTAGCCGCGCCTGAGCACATGATCTGCACAGTGGACTCAGGCCAGATTGAGGCCCGAGTCAACGCGTGGCTCTGGGGCCAGCACGACCTGCTGGAGTCTTTCAAGGCTGCGGACACGTGGAACGAGAAGACGATGGGCCTCGCCCGCGGCAAGGACCGCGACGCGTACTGCAAGTTCGGCGACTCGATCTACGGCCGCGAGATCACGAAAGAGGACAAGACCGAGCGCTTCGTTGGCAAGGTCTGCGTAGCTGAAGGCGAGCTGATTCTCACAGACCGGGGGCTAGTCCCTATTCAAGACATATCTAAGTTAGATCGGTTATGGGATGGGTTAGAATGGGTACATCATGCAGGGGTCATCGACCAAGGCATCAAGGAGGTCATCACCTATGACGGACTCACAGCGACCCCAGACCACCAAGTCTTCACGACATGCGGACGGATCATTCCGCTCGGGCAAGCAGCATCCGAGATGGTCAGGCTCCAAAAGACCGGAGCTGGTCGGGCAAACCTTTGGTTCAGTGACGATCACGTCGTCGCAGATACACCGCGTAAACGGCTCTCCGTACGTCATGGCGCACTGCTCGCTCTCTGGGGTCACGAAGCTGGTCTATCTGAACAATCTCAAGAACGGAAAGACGACCTCGTTCCTGAAGAACGGTCGCCGGCCTGTACCCAATGCGGGGGTGTTAGGACGCCGATACGACGCGATCCAAGCTCGATGCACCAACCCAGCGAATCCACAATGGGCGAGCTACGGTGGGCGGGGCATCAAGTGCATGTTCAAGACCCGAATGAGCTTCATCCTTTGGGTGTCGAAGAACCTGCCTCACCCGAATTACAAGGGGGTGGAGATCGACCGAATCGACAACGACGGGCACTACAGCCCCAAGAATTTGCGGCTCGCGACACGAACGCAACAGAACCGCAACAAGCGAGCGTCGGTCTACGTTCAGACTCAAACCGGGCCTGTGCACATCTTGGAGTGGAGGAGCCCGTTCTCAGTAACGGCCACTTATCGACGGGTCAAACGCGGGATGACTGCTACACAGATCATTCTGGAGGCGAAATTTGCAGTGATCGACAGGCGGAAGAACTGGCGAGCTATCGCCGCACGGCTCGCGTCTATGACATAGCAAACGCTGGCCCGCGCTTTAGATTCACGGCGTCCAACGCCTTGGTGCTCAATTGCGTGCTTGGGCTGGGGTACCAAATGGGTGCAGCCAAGCTGCAGATCACCCTGGCGAAGGGCGCCCTCGGTGGCCCGCCGGTGTTCTTCGAGCTGGACAAGTGCCAAGCCATCATCAACACCTACCGCCGCCAGAACCACAAGATCCGCGACGGGTGGGAGGTCTGCAAGCAAATCATCGCTGACATGGCGATCGGGCGTGAAGGCCGGCACGGTCCGATCAGCTGGGAGAAGGAGACGATCTGGCTCCCGAACGGCATGTCGCTCAAGTACCCCGACCTCCAGACCCGACTCAATGACCAGGGCTGGGACGAGTGGACCTACGCCAGCGGCACCATCCGCAAGAAGATATACGGCGGGTTGTTGTGCGAGAACCTGGTTCAGGCGCTGGCCCGGATCATCGTCGGCAAGCAAATGCTCGACATCAGCCGCAAGTACCGCGTTGTGATGACCACACATGATGAGGTCAGCACTCACGTGAAGAAGGCGGCGGCGCCCAAGGCGCTCGACTTCATGCAAAAGGTGATGCGTACGCCGCTGGAGTGGTGCCCGGACATCCCTCTCAACTGTGAAGGTGGGTATGACGTCAACTACTCCAAGTGAGCTTGTTCTCACCGACAACGAGTTCGGCCTCTTCGAGCTGATGCGCGACGGGGTCGTACTCGGCCTGTGGTCAGGCGGCGATCTGTGGCGCTGTCAGATCGTCTTCCACAACGAGCAAATACAGAACTTCGACTCCAGACTGGGAGCGCTCGATGCTTTCATGCAAGCGCGTGTGGCCGTCGTCACAGCCAAGATCCAAGGCCAACAGATTTACACCGACAGAGCGCTCAAGAAGCGCAAGGAGCTAGGACTGCCATGATTGAGATCAAAGACCCTGACCACTTCATCGAAGCCATCAAGTTCGCTGTCGCCAACGGGTGCGTGGACAAACTTCTCGAACGGATCGACTACCTTACCGACTACGCAGGTGGCGACAACACTTGCTGCCTTCACAAAGACTTCGCACCGCTGAGCTTCGAGTTCCTCATGCTCAAGCCAGATGGCACCCGTTGGTTCAACGGCGGCCTCATCTACAGCGGGCCTGGACAGCCACTCGACGGCTCCGCCCCGGCGCTCACCGTCGGTATCGGTGTGGACAGCTCGCAACACGGCTGGAGCATTCACACGTAGACATCTAACTTAGATCTTGACAAGATCGTGGATTGGATTCATGATCGCAACATAAGGATTCAGCTTTAATGAATATCGCGACCCCCACCAAGCCGCTCACCCTCGGTGCGCGCATCGACGCTCTCCACGCTCTCCGCGAGCGCAAGTACGCCGCAGATGCGATCGTCAAGGAGATCGAAAAGGAATACGAAGCCGCCCAGGACGCGGTTATCGAGGCACTCGATGCTGAAGGCACTGCCAAAGCAACCGGCACCAAGGCTACTGCCTCTGTCAAGGTCGCACCGTACGGCTCCATTGAGGACCGTCAGGCGCTTGACAAGTACATCAAGCGCACGGGCAACTTTCAGCTCCTGCAGAACCGCATCAGTCAGCCCGCCCTGGCTGAGCTCATGGCCGCTAAGGGCGGCGTCATCCCCGGAGTGACGGTCTTCAACAAGAAGACTTTGCTCCTTCGCTCTCTGTAATCTAACTTCGATCGGATCTACATCCACCATGGCTACCAAGAAGACTCCCTCTGCTTCCCTCAAGGCGAACACCGGCACCGCCTCTACCTCCGTCGCGCTGAAGAAGCCCACCAACAATATCGTGGCGATCCAAGACCTGCTCAAGCAGCAGGGTCTCGCTACCCTGGACCAGATCGGCTCTATCGGCGGGCCGACGATCTCGCTGTCAAAGTCGGGCTTCAGCTTGCCTGATGGCACGACGGTCCCTGGTTCGATGGACGTAGTCATCGTTGACTTCATCTCGGGCAACACGTTCTACGATCGCAAGTACGACGCCAAGGACCCCTGCCCGCCCGCTTGCTTTGCCCGCAGCCCGCAACCCAAAGGCCTCATCCCCTCGGACAACTCACCCAACAGGCAATGCGATACCTGCGATGGGTGTCCGATGAACGAGTTCGGTTCGTCGCCCACCGGCAAGGGCAAGGCCTGCACCAACAACCGCCTGCTGGCCGTGCTGCCGCCTGACGCCGACGAGAGCACACCCATCTGGATTCTGAAGGTGTCGCCGACCGCGCTCCGCGGATTCGATGCGTACGTTGCTGGCGTCTTCCGCACGTTCGGCGTGCCCCCTATGGGAGTCGTGACCACGGTCAGTCTGAACACTGCCACGGACTTCCCGCAGCTCATCTTCGGCACCCCCGTTCTCAACGAGAACGTCGGTGTGCATATGGGGCGCAAAGAGGAAGCTCGTGAGCTCCTGATGGCTGAGCCCGACACCAGCCGCTACCAGCCGCTGTCCACCCAACGCAATGCCTCTCCGGCTCGCAAGGCCGTCAGGGGGCGTTGACCCATGTCAACCGTTCGTCGAGAACTCGTAGTACAAGCCCTGGATTCTTTCCTGGCTCTAACTACGACTCTCGAAGAACTCACCGAAGACGAAGTGCTCGCGTGCCTCGAACTTGAGGCATCGAGCCTTCGCCGCCAGTCGGTCATCAACCGGCTGATTTCCCGCGCAGTGAGACTGCGCGAATTGTCCTACGTTGCCTACCTCAAGGAGAGATTCAATGGCACGCTCTAAAACCATGACCCCCGGTGAACTGCGCTCGGCCAAGGCCGTCCTCAAACAGGAACTCGGCACCCACAACTTGACTGTGAAGTCGGCTGACAGGGCCATCAAGGAAGCCGAGAAGGCCCACTTGGCGAACGCCAAGGCGGCCGACAAGGCTCTGGCCGACGCCACCAAGGCGCACGCCGTGGCGGTCAAGGCCAGCCTCAAGACCTTCGACAGCGTCCGTAAGGAACAGTCGAAGCTGAGCGGCGGCGCTACCACCGCTACGGCGAAGATCACCGCCAAGCTGCAGGCACTCGAAGGCGCCGAGACTGCCCCGGCTCCCAAGGCCAAGAAGGGCGAAGCCGTCGAAGCCTAACCGGCACGCGGCAACAGGACTCGTAGCGGGAGATCAGTGTGGGCCGTACTGCTCCCCGCTCACGAGCCGTTTACCAACCTGGATCGAGGGGCTACATGAAACACGTGATGTTCGATCTCGAGACGATGGCAACAACTGCCAACGCCGTCATCCTCAGCATCGGAGCGGTCAAATTTGACCTGGAAAACAACAAGATCGACAACGACGGGTTCTACGCCTCGCTGTCCATAGACGATCAGATCGCCGAAGGGCGAGTGATCAGCGAGTCCACCCTCATCTGGTGGATGGCACAAATTAAAGAGGCACAGCAGGTTTTCGTCGAGCCCAAGCAGACTCTTGAGTCTGCTCTGATCTCGCTCATAGACTGGCTGGGCCACAACAAGCGCTGCCCCTGGAGCAACGGCGCAGACTTCGACCTCCCCATGCTGGCCCACGCGTTCACCGCGCACGGCATGGAAGTACCGTGGGAGTTCTGGAACAGCCGCTGCGTGCGCACGTACCGCAGCCTACCGATCGCCAAACAGGTCGCCAAACCAGAGGCAGCTGTGGCGCACAACGCGCTCCACGACGCAGTGGCCCAGGCCCGGCACGTGCAGGCGATCCACGCTGCGCTGATAGGCAAGGTGACGACATGAACGACCTCGCCGCCACTCTGAGCGAACGCGGCAACCGCTACGGGGCCTTCACCGGCCACGCAGCGGTCACGCAGGATCTGAAGAACGTGATCGGTACGCACCTCGCCCAGCGGCGAAAGGACTTGGCACCTGACCAGCAGGAGGCGCTGGACATGGTGTGCCACAAGATCGGCCGCATCGTGAATGGGGACGCCGACTACGCCGATTCCTGGATCGACATCGCCGGCTACGCCAAGCTGGTGGCCGACCGGCTGGAGACTGGTCTTGAGCGCTAAGCCTGAGACCACGTTCTACCAGTCGGTCATCCGCCACCTACCACCCGAGAGCCAGCTCCACCGCGAGAAGATGTCCAACCCCTACCGGGGCGGGACGGCAGACACGTGGCTCAGCGGCTCGAAAGCGGATCTCTGGATCGAGTGGAAGTTCATCAAGCTACCCGTAAGGGATGAGACGAGAATAACCATCGACCTGAGCGCATTGCAGCGGGAGTGGCTTCGCTGCCGGCACCTGGAAGGACGCAATGTCTGGGTCGTCGTCGGCTGTAAAGAGGGCGGCGTCCTCATGCAGTACCCCAACGCATGGGCATCAGCATGGAAGACCGAAACCTTCAAGGTCAACCTCCAGACCCGACAGTCCATCGCCGCGGCGATCAAGGAGCACTGCTTGTGAATTTCCAGCCCCTCTTCACCACGGCTCGTGTCATCACAGCCGTTTACCGCATTACGAGTACGACACTCTTACTACTCTACCTCGCTCGTCGGCTTAAACAAGGTCGGCCGATCCCTAGAGCGGCTCAACGGTATAAAGAGCTCCGGGGATATGACCCCGACGCTATCGAGTACAGACGATAGCCCTTTAACCAAACCAAGGAGACAGACATGGGCATCAGACCCGAAGATGGTTTGTTCGGCGCTCTGGAGACCGAACTGAAAAAAGCAACTGAACCGATGGACTGCAACATGCTGTTCGACTTGCCTGGAGTCAAGGCGCACGCCAGTGGCGTAAACCGCGTCTCTGACTATCTGGGCAACCTGTGGCGCAAGGGCCTCGTCCTGCGCCTCCCTGCACCCAAGGGCGACAACAATCGCGCACGCTGGATGTACGTGTGGAAGAACCGCCCTGCCCCACCCAAGCCCACGATGGATCAAGCCGTTGCTGCACTCCTGAGCAAGCCCAACATCGAGATCAGTGAAGAAGACAACGTGGTCACGATCACGTTGAAGGACTGGTCGATCACCATCAAACAACGCTGAGGTGCCGGCGATAGCCGGGGCCAGCAATCGAACTTAGATCGTATGAACTGGGACCCTTCCATGATCGAGCGCGCTGCTGCCGAAGGATGGCGTCTTGGCACGGTCATCAACAACGGCACAGCCCACCCTTATCTCATGATCCAAGCCAACGCCAAGCCTTTCGCCAACGACATCCATGCAGGGACGTACGTCGTTGGGCAGGCGCGCAATGGCTCGGCCTTTCATCGGCACGCACTTCAGTGCATAGCCGCCAGCCACATCAAAACCCCCAAGAAAGGGAAGAAATGAGCACACCCGAACTCACTCTCGACGAGTTCACTTCGCGCAGTATTTCCCTCGGCCAACGCGTCATCCAATTCATGGAGGCCGACGGCGAGCGTGACATCGGCATCGCTACAGCCACGCTGCTGCGCCTGTCCGCCGCAGCGACGCAGACGCTCGGTATGGACGCCCTTACTGCCACAGCCGCATTCATCGGCGCCTATGGGCACATGTTGGACCAAGAGACGGGGACCCTCCAGTGAGTGACTTCAAGCCCATGTTGGCGTGTAACGCCGACCTCGACACCCTCACCTACCCGGTGCTCGCCAGCCCCAAGCTGGACGGCATCCGGGCTTCAGTGGTGAACGGCAAGCTGCTCAGCCGCACGCTCAAGCCCATCCCCAACCGCTACCTCTACGACCTCCTCAGCCGCCCGCTACTCGAAGGATTCGACGGAGAGCTGATCCTGGGCGATGCCTGGAGCGAGACCGTCTACCGCGATACGGTCAGCGCCGTCATGCGTCACGAGGGCACACCGCCGGTGCGCTACTACGTGTTCGACATGTGGAACGCGCCCTACAACTACGGCCAGCGCTGGCACGAGCTGCAGCGCATCACCGAGAAGCTCACCGGCCTGCCCGTCGATCTGCTCGATCAGGCTCTGATCGAAGATAGATCGCAGCTCGATGCCTTCGAGGAACAGGCGGTGAACAAGGGCTTCGAGGGCCTGATCCTTCGAGCCCCTCGCTCGCCTTACAAATTCGGACGCAGCACGACCAAGGAGGGGTATTTGCTCAAGCTCAAGCGCTTCGAGGACAGCGAGGCCGAGGTCATCGGCATCGAGGAAGAGATGTTCAACGGCAACGAGGCCCAGACCAACGAGCTGGGCCGCACCAAGCGCAGCACGGCCAAGGCCGGGCTCGTGGGCAAGGGCACCATGGGTGCCCTGGTGGTCAGGGATCTGACCACCGGCGTCGAGTTCAACATCGGCAGCGGGTTCACGGCTGCTGACCGTGCTGCACCCTGGCGCACCGGCACGGTCGTTCGATACAAGTACTTCCCCATCGGGGTTAAGGACAAACCCAGACACCCTGTCTTTACCGGGCTGCGACCTGCGGGAGCATGACATGCCTACGAAATTCCAAACCGCTTTTGCCATCGACCAGGATGACCTCTTGGGCTTCTTGGGCATGCTCGTGACCGAAGCCTCGCCCGTTCACCTCACCGTCTCCCCTCTCGGCGCAGATTCCATGGAGCTGATCCTGGAGCACGACGCTGTCAAAGAGCAGATCAGGCTCATCCTCGACAACGACGGGACTTGGACCGCTCGATCAATCCTGACTGTGGAGAGGGCTTGATCATGGCCTGCACCTGTACGTACACCAAACCACTCGGCAGTGTTTTGACCAAGTGCGACGAGTGCTTGCTGGCCGGAGCCAATGCCCTCGACGCCTGCTACGCCGCTGCCGAGACCGGCCCTGCAGAGGCCTACGAGCACGACCTCCGTGCTCTGGTGCAAGCAGCGCAGATCACGGTCAGCGCCATGTCTGCCAACACCCAGTTCATCGCACTGACGGACTTTCAACGCATCAAAGATGGCTTGAAGCAAGCCCTCGATCAATTCGAGCCTTGGCTCGAAGCCCAAGAAACACCGGCCCAGATGGGCTGGGTCGGAAAGGATGGACAACCGTGAACAACCGCCCCGTAGTCGCTTCCACTGAATCCAAGGCCCGCATCAACGCAATGCAGGAACTGATCATTAAGGCGCTCAAGCGCTCTGCTGAGACCGATTCCTTGGTGACGATAAACGCCCTGCTTCATCTGGCCGTTGTCGCGGCCGTCGTTGACGCGGTTCCGCTGGAGACATTACTCGAAGTCGCCACGCATCATTACCAGATCTCTTCTGATGAACTGAAGGCGTCCATGACATGAGCCACTCACCAACTCCTTGGCAAGCCAGTGACAGCGGTAGCCTCTGGGATGCTAACAACTGCATCGTCGCTGAGCTTGCCAGCATGCCCGATGCCGCCCACATCGTTGCCTGCGTCAACGCCTGCGCCGGCATCGCCACTGAAGCTCTGGACGTTGAGCGCATCGTGGCGTGCTGCAACGCCTGCGCCGGCATCGACACCGAGGCCCTGACCAATCTGGACTGGCACCTCGCTCCCAAGCAGGGAGCACGCCCGGCCGATGTGGCTGGGCTGCTGCTCAAGCTGAAGAAGTACGAGGATGCGCTGAAAGGCGCCCTGGACTTCGCTTCGCACCTGGACCGTGGCGACTTCGTCGATCTGACGAACCGCCTGGACGACATCCGTGCGCTCGCTCAAGACGCACTCCAGCCATGACCCGCCGTCGTTACCGCGTCACCCGCACGCTGGTCACTCTCCGTGACGGCCCTCTGAACAACGAACGAGTACGACTCACCAGCGATACAGGGTTCACAACCCTGCCGCTGGCCCCTCTGCGCGGCTTCCCTGCGGGCCGCTATGTCAATGGGAAGTGGACCACTTCCATAAACCAACTGGAGCTCTCATGAACCTCTACAAGACCATCTGCCACATCCCCGGCTCTTCCCGCATCTATGTCGAGCACGCTTCCAGCGCCGCTGCTGCCTCCAAGATCCGCACACGGCTGAAGAAGTCAGGCGTCGCGGGCATCGAAACGACTGAGGTCGAAGTGCCCACCTCGCGTACCGCCCTCATCGAGTACATGAACTCGCTCACAGCGCATGGATCGTGGCGCGTTGAGACCTGATCATGGGCTGGGGTGGAGGCTGGGGCAACCATGCCCCTGAGACTGCCAAGACTGTGGCTGGGGCGTTCTACCAGGGCAGGACGTGCAAGCGCGGCAACTGTCGTACGGACGGCAGGGTGTACTGGCTAGCGGGCAACATGATCGCCGTGCGTCGCGACGACGATGAAGTTGCTCGCAACATGACGCGAGCTATCTCGGGTTGTGCAGTTTCGGTCGCCAAGCTGGAGTTCACCTTCGCAGACTGGCCGACCAAGATGACCGCACGGCACCTGACCGCGCTGGGCATCAAGGCCGAGTGCTGCGGCATCGAGAACCCCAAGTGCTTCATGAACGGCAAGCAAGTCGAGCCGAGCAAGTGGTACACGCTTGAGGCTCTGGCCGCGCTGCCCGACCTGATCCCCGAGGTCAAGAAGCCCAAGCCCGACACGCGCTTCGTCAACCTCACCCTCCCGCTCTTCGACGATGAGCTGTGCGCTGCCTGAATCTCGTCGAGGCTGCGGCCCTGCTGCGTGTCCACAAGAACACGCTGCAGGAACGCGCCCGCACGAAGCAGGTTCCAGGCGCCAAGGTGGGCCGGTCCTGGGTCTTCATTGAAGAAGACCTCTTGGCTTACTTGAGGAGCCAGTACGAATGTCCCTCTACAAACAAGCCGGCAGCGGCGTCTGGTGGATCAACCTCTCGCACCAAGGGCAGCGGGTACGTCGCTCATCTGGAACAACTGATCGCACAGAAGCGCAAAGGCGCCACGACGAAGTCAAGGTAGAGCTCTGGAAGACCGAGCCTGCTATCAAAGGGCTGACCTGGGGCAAGGCCGTTATCCACTGGTGCGGCCTGCAGGAGCGCTCGGAGTCCGAGCTGCTCAACCTCGCCAAGTTCGCTCGGCACTTCCCTGACCGGCTGCTCACGCAAGTGACCCGCGAGGCGGTGGACAAGGCCCTGGCGTTCTGCAAGACGCCCGGCACCTACACCCGCTACCGCACCATGATCGCGGCCATCCTGAATGCTGCCAAGGCTGAGGGCTGGCTGCGCGAGGTGCCCAAGCTGGCGACGCGCGTGGACAAGCGGCCCAAGCCCCGCACGTGGCTGACCCACGAGCAGTGGAAGAAGCTGCAGGCTGAGCTGCCGGCCCACATGCAGCCCATGGCGACCTTCGCCATTGAGACCGGGCTGCGTCAGGCCAACGTGCTTGGGCTGACCTGGAGCCGCGTCGACCTGGACCGCAAGCTGGTCTGGGTCGAGGGACAGGATACCAAATCTGGCAACGCTATCGCCGTGCCGCTTTCGATAGGAGCCGTCAATGTTCTCAAGACCGTACAAGGTCAGCACGCTGAGTTCGTGTTTACGTTCCGCGGCAAGCCGATCAAGGAAATCAAAACGGCTTTCCTGGCCGCGTGTGTGCGCGCAGGCGTTGGGTCCTACGCAACAGGGCGTTACGTCGGATTCACATGGCACGGGTTCCGGCACACCTGGGCCACATGGCATGTTCAAAACGGCACGCCCCTGGACGTCCTCCAAAAACTTGGCGGATGGGCAGACCTGCGTGTGATCACCAAGCACTACGCCCACCACTCGCCGGGCTACTTGGCGGGGTACGCGGACAACGCGATGAAGGGGAAGTGATGAAGCTCACTCCATGGTTCCCGCCCGACATGAAGCCCAGTCGCCACGGCGTCTATCAGGTGCTGTTCAGTGACGGCATCTGCTTCGCCTATTGGGACGATATGCACTGGCATAGGGTTCGGTTCTCGGCGGAAGATGCCAGAGCCCAATATGGCTGGGCTACACAGCAAGACCTTCAGTGGCGCGGCATCGACGGTACACCCGTTGATCTTCTACATGACGCAGCGTCCGCTCTCATGCGCGAGTCGACCAGCAAGAGCGCACAGCACATATTGCTCAGGAAGATCCGCAACTACCTGGAGACCTTGGCGCTATGAGAGTTTCAACGCAGGCCAAGATAGCCTACGAGCTCTGGTCTCGCGGCAAGAGCGCGGGCGAAGTGGCCCAAGCACTCGGAGTAAGCGAAGAACGAGCCACACAGCTCTATAGGAGACGCCTCGCATTTGTACGCGCGGGCAAAACCAAACGGTACTGGTGGGATGGTTTGAGCCCGCCGTGCGTGCGTGCTCTGTTTGAATCCGATTACACCGATGTCGAATCGCTTCAGGTTTTTGCCGACGACGACAAGTTGTCATTTTGGCGAGGGCAGGTCAAGGTGCCTGCGTTCAAAGAGTACTGGTCGTCCAAGTGGCGCCTTGAGCACGTGAACGAAGTCCGGGCATTCATCAAAGCACCGCCGTTGATCAAGCCGATCAAGGTCGTCAGCCAAGCCGAACTCAGACGCGCGGCGAAACTGCTGCGCGCTCATGGGTACGAAGTCAAGGAACCAACATGACCACCTACCTCATCACCACGACCTACTACGCCGGCACCGAAGCCCGCGTCACCCTGCCTGACGACAAGACCTGGGACGACGTCATCGGCTGGTACATCAAGTGGGACTGCCTCCACTTCCAGCTCAAGGGCGAGGAGCAGTGGCGGGAGGTCTCGCTTAACTCAGATGGCATGGACATCGTCGACTGGAAGCGTCCGACGAACACCACGGTCTACGCAGTGGGCGAGGACGGCGAGGTGGATTACGAGGACGAGATCGACTCGGCTGAAGGATAAGGGTATGAAGCCCGCAGAGAAAAGATGGCGCAAAGCTGTCATCGAGCTCGCTCGGCAGCGGTATATGCGCGAAGGTGAGGTCGAGATAGACGACAGCGCAGCGATCTCCACGACCGAAGAGAATGGCGCCTACGTCCACGCCTGGGTATGGGTCAGCTTTCGCAACACTCCCTTGTGCACTGAAAGCAACGAGGGCTCTTGCTTCCAGGAGATCGACTACGACCCGAAGAACCTATGACCGATCTTTATGACATCGCACACCAATCGAACACGTTCTGATGCCCATCGAACGTAGATCGAAAGAGAGGGAGACCATGTGGTCTCCCTCTGTGTTTTGGTAGGCGCGATTGGACTCGAACCAACGACCCCCACCATGTCAAGGTCCCTGCCCTGCCTCGTTTCGCCAGCATCCATGCGGGTTCTGGCGAAACTATGACGGGCTGCTATGTCAACATAGCTTAGAGCAGAGATCTTCGCTAGACTGCAGGCTTCAAGAAGGAGCGCCAAACATGAACTGGGACGCGATCATCGACAAGGGCGTGAGCGGGCTTGTCGGCATGTTCATCCTCCTGGCCGGCATCTACGGGACGTTCTGGATCATCAAGACCGTACTCCGAACTCTTCGTGCTCTTCGCGACAACCGCGAAGAACTGGCACGCAAAGCTGGTGCAGCGATCGGAGCTGCAACTGAGATCACCAAGTCCACGGCGGACGCCTTCGTGGACGGCTACAAGAACAAGCGCTGAGGCGCTTTTCGTTTTCTTTCAAACACCCAAGCGCCCGGAGTTTTTCTCGGCGCTGCGAACAGCCCACCAGTGTGTGGGCTTTCTTTTTTGCTTTGCACCACTCACACGGAGCGCGCTTCACGAACGCCAAAAGCGCCTCTTGTGATCTTGCACTTGCGATCCCTATCCTTTATAGGACAAACACTTTCTATTTATACCTCTTCTATCTCCTTACAAGAGATAAGTTTATAAGTATAAGAATATAAGAAGTATAGGTTCTCATAGGTAGAGTGCCTCATTTTTAAGCACCTACTCTTGCGCTTTTCCTAGCGATCTCGCCGCGCTTCAGTCGATGTGGGCGGACTCCGCGGGCTCACTCTTGAAGGCCTCGGCGTAGAGGGCGTTCGCGGGCATGGATTTCACAAGTAGCGGGGCGAACTCTCCGCGCCCGCCCAGCACCGCCGCAGCCTGCGCGAACTGCTCCAACGTCGGACCTGCAAGCTCGCCGATCCCGCCGCCCAGTGCGTCGAAGGCGAACTGGTTGACGCCCAGGATGCCCGCGCGCTCGATGCCGCTCCACAGGTAATCTTCGACGCCCCACTTGTCTTTCCAGTCGGGCTGGTCGCCCATGCCCTGGATCAGACCCTTGGCGAGGTCCGCCGCGATCATGATCGGCACGTAGCCTGCGAGCGCCATGGCCGGCGCGTGGTTGCCGTTCTGGTACTCGTGCACCACGCGCTTGAGGATCGTCTGGTGGAAGCTGAACACGAACTTCTTCATGTGCGCGATCAGCGCGAAGTGCGGGTCGTTCATCCAGATCGCCATGTCCGCTGCGTCAGGGCGCAGCACGGCGCCATCCACCCACCGGTTGATTGCGGTCTTGACCTTGGCCGACTGCTCAGCGGTCAGGCCGTCGGCCTCAGTGATCTTGATGCGGCCGTCGGGGCGCAGCTGCAGCTCGCCGGGCTGCAGGCCCAGCTCATTGAGCCAGCGCTGGCTGTGCTTGGTGGTCTTGCCATCAGCGTGCTTCTTGAGGAAGCTGAGCGCCGCCTCAGTGGCGCCCACGCGCATGGAGGTGTTCCACTGCTCCAGCATGTTCCAGCGGAAGAACGTGTCGTTGATCTTCTGCGCCGTGTTGCCCGCCATGCCCTGCAGGTAGAGCGTACTCATGGTGTGCATGAGCGCGGTGTCGTCGATCGTGCCGATGTCCGCAGCGAGCTGGGTCATGTCGTCGTCGGTGGCGTTCTTCTTGAAGTTCTTGCCCAGCTCCTTGAGTCCGCGCTTGAACGTGTTGAAGGAATCGCCCAGTGAACCACCGCGCACGCTCACACCCATCGGGTCCACGACCGAGCTGAAGACAGCGAAGGGCAGCAGCCGGATGTTCTGGTAGACCATCATGTTGCCCATGAGGCGGCGAGCCTCGGGGTTGATCGTGTCGCCCAGCGTGCCGTCCACGGCGCGGATGTACTTCTGCGCCGTCTCAAGCTGCGCGTCGGTAGCGCCCTCGCGCTTGGCCTGGATCATCAGCTGCGTGATGCGCAGCCCGTCGTCACCGAAGCGGCGCGACCACTCTGCCCGGCGCGCGGCCTGCATGGTGTAGGTGCTGAGGATGCTCAGCGTGTCCTTGCGCATGAAGGGCGCCAGCTCGTCGTCGGGGATGTGCGCCAGCTTGCGGGGCTTGAGGTGCTGCATGCCGGGCTTGTCCACCTCGACGTTGAACTCCGCGCCGTTGTTCGTCATCAGCTTGTTCATCACGTCGGTCTCACCGGTGACGTTGTGCTTGCGCAGCACGGCCAGGAACTCCTGCTGGTGGCTGCTGATGAACGCAGCGTCGTAGACGCGTGGGAAGTAGTCCTTGCCGTAGCCCAGGTCCGTGACCTTGACCTTGGCGTCGCGCATGTAGTCGAAGGCGTCGTCCAGGTGCTTGCGGATGACCCGCTTGGCTACGTGGGCAGCGGCGCGGTCGCCCGGGTCAGTCAGTGCCTTGACCGGGTCGTTGCTCTTGCTCTGCAGGCTCTCCAGGGCAGCGTGCAGAGCCGCCTCGCTGGTGCCGCGCAGGTCACGGGCCAGCTTGTTCATGCGCTGCGCGTGCTCAGTGCGGGCAGCGGGCATGTAGCCTGGGTCCTCGCCCTCGTTCGTGCCGTGCAGCTTGATCGCGTCAGCCAGCTCGCGCAGGGCCGGCACACCGGTGTCGCGCAGCCGCTCACCGCCGGCAGACAGCAGCGCCTCGCCCAGGTTCAGCAGCGGCTCAGTCATCTTGCGGGCCTGCTCGATCGCGGCGTTGCGCCCCGGCTCCAGCACCCGCTTCGCCACCACGTCGCGCGGCATGCGTGCGGTCAGGTCCTTGGCGAAGTCGCCCTTGTGGAAGTACTCCATGACGCGCAGGGCGCGCTCGTCGTTGCTCCAGATGCCCAGCACTGAGCGCAGGAAGTCAGCGATGCGCTGGAAGACGTTCTTGGTCTGCTCGCCCACGGTGAGCTGGCCGGCCGCCCAGAACTGGTACATGTAGGCCGCGCGCTCTTCGGGGTTGTTGAGCTGCTTGAGTGCCTCGGGTGAATCCTTGAGCAGCCGCTTGAGCTGGTTCATCACCGGCGCTGAGGACGCTGCGCGCTCCAGCACGTCCATGATCTGCCCGTGCTTGAGGTCAGTCAGCTTGGCGAAGAACGCGTGCAGCGCCTCGTGGTAGGCCGGGCTCAGCGGGTTCAGGCTGTGCACGCTGAGGCGCACGATGTCCTCGATCGGCACGTTGCCGCCACCGGTGCGCTCGAACTCGCCGGCGTGGAGGATGTTCGCCCAGGCGATCTTGACGTGTGGCGCCACGCGCTTGAAGAACGCATCGACCTCGGCACGGTTGACCGGGCCGGTGGTGTTCGGGGTGAGTTGCTGAGCGTCTTGGCGGCTGAATTTGCCCTCGCCGACCTTGCCGATGTTCGCGCCTGAGATTCGCTCCCACTTTATGTCCAGCTGATCTTTGTCGAGCGCGTGCTTCGACCACGCGAGGGCAGTGGCGAGCATGCGCGCGGTCTGGAAGGTCGAGACGCCCTCAACGCGGGTAATGGGCGAGCCGTCGTACAGTTGCCGCCCCGTGTCGCCCAGAGCGCCCATTGAACTCAGCAGCTTGCCGCTGGGGTCTGTGGCCCGCGGTCCAAATGACGTCGCGTCGTTCGTCTTGGTGTCGTAGACGACGTGCTGAGCAGCGAAGTAGCCGATGAGGTTCGTGCGTTTTACGAAGTCAGTTTCCCGGGAGAGGTAGCGCCGGAGGGTGTCAACAAATTGATCTGGAACGACGGCGGTGTGGGTGCGGCGCCCGTCGTACTCAAAGAAGTATGTGAATTCCCTGCCGAGAGGGCCGAACGAATCCTTGCCGAACTTTCCTCCATCCATTGATACCGATGGGTCATGTGCAAGCCAAACTCTTCGATCCTCAGCAAGTCGGGTGATGAGTCGTTGTTCATGTGCGCCTTCTTCGTCTGAGCTGATGAGACTGTACTTCTTGATCCCCAGCCCGTAGGCCACGTTCGGGTCGCCGCGCACCAGCTCGCCCAGGCGTGTGTTCGCCGCCTCGATCGCCGCGGCGGTGTTCGCGTCCACCTTGCCTGAGTTCAGGTGCTGGACGGCGCGCTGCAGCCCCTTCGCGTCAGTGCTGGTGCTCAGGTCGCGGATCAGGCCGGCGTCACCAGAGCGGGCTTTCTCGCTGAGCGCCGCCTTCTTGGCGGCTACGGCTTTTGGGTCGGGGGTGCTCCTTGGCTTCTCCTTGAGCGTGTACTCCTCGGGCGGCGGAGGCGCGCTCTTGCTCTTGGTCTCGCCGTTGAGGTACTTCTCAGCCAGCCGGTTCACCACAGTGGCGACGTCGCTGGCCTTCGTCATGTCGCCCACGGCCCAGAGTGCTTCGCGGTCAGCCCGGTTCATGACTGAGGTGGCCTTGCGGGTGGTCAGCTCGCCGGGGGCGCGGTCCGTGCGCAGGCTCTGCGGGTCTGCAACCTTGCCGCCCACCACGAGCTTGGTGCGGTTGCTGTTGTCGGGGATGTCCACACCACGCGGGAACTCACGGGAGCCGGTGATGCCCTTGGCGTCTGCAGCCGACATCATGTCGAGCAGAGCCTCCAGCTTGGCGCCCACGGCCCGCGCTCCCGCTGAGGTGCTGGCGCGCAGCTTCTCAGCCATGATCTGCGGCTTGCCCATCGCCACCGGCGTGCGGACTGTCTCTCTGGCGCTGCCGTCGCTGTTGATGTGGATGGCACCCGCCTCGCTGCCCTCGCGGGAGATCTCAGTCCGTAGCCCGGCGCTCTTCGTCACGCGTGCCTCGCCCTCGCCGCGCAGTGCGTCGTGGGTGGGGCCGAACGGGTCGATCTCGTGGCGGCCAGAGCCCAGCGAGCTGGGCGCTGCCTTCTCCAGGACGTCGATCTCGTTGCTTATGGCCTTGACGCGGACGCGGTCCGCATCCGTGGCCGTCTTGGCTTCGAGCTTCGCCTCCAGCATGGACAGGTCGCCGCGCAGCTCGTTGATGCGCTGCTGGCGGGGCGTCTGCGTCGTCGACTGCTCAGTGCCGCCGAGGCGATCGGGAGTGTTCACGACCTCGCCGTCCACCCACCCGTCCTTGCCCTTGGCAGAGTGCGTGTCGCGCCGGTTGATGCCCCGCTCAATGATGCCGTCGAACCCAGACTCATCCTCGCTCTCAGAGCGGATGTCGTCAGTGGTGTGCTCGAAGGCCCGGCGCTCAGCGCGGTCCGCGGCCAGCTTGCGCCCCTCGTAGTGTGCCTCGCGCGCCACCTTGCGGTCGCCCTTGTTGAACCGGTCAGGCAGCGCAGTGCGGTACTCAGCACTCAGCCGGTCGCGCTCAGCAGACTCAGCGTCGGTCAGCTTGTCCGCGTCAGTCAGCCGGGCCTGCCGGTCAATGGCGCGGGCTCTGCCCAGCGTGAGCGGCTTGTCGTTCACGGTGGCGATGACGGTGCTGTCAGGCACGTCGAACGCACGCCCGGTCAGGTCCTGCACCGCCGCCACGCCTTCGAGGAACATGCGCAGCTTGCGCGACACATACCCCGCGCTGTCAGCCGGCATCTGCTCCTTCTCGAAGCGGCGCTCCATTGCCTTCGTGATCTTCACGGCGTCGAGGATCGCGTTGCCCGACTTGCCCTTGCCCACGGTGTCGAGCCGCGCCTCGCTGTAGCCGTAGCCGGAGTCGAGCCCCATAGCGCCCAGCTCGTCATAGCTGATCTTCTGCGGTGAGGTGGAGCGCTCGTGGCCGATGACGACGTACTTGTCGATCTCGCCGTCCACGTACGCCTGAACCTGCGGGTCGTTGGTGTCGTCGGTGTCGAGGAGAGCCATCGCCGCCTTCTCCAGCAGGCCGCGCTGCTTCTTGACGAAGGGGTGGTCAGGCCCGAGCTCACTGGGCGAGAGGTAGCGCAGCGTCGTGCCGGGATTCTTTCCCGTCAGATTGTCCATGCGCTGCTGGGCCGCCGGGCCAAACTTCGACGGGTTGTCGTCGTGCTTGGGGTGCAGGTACATCGTGTCGCCCTTGCCGGCACCGTAGTACTGCATCGTCGGCGCCGTCATGTCGACTTCGTCGTCCAGCGTGTGCTGCTGGTACGGCGGTGCGTCCTCGATCGGGTTGCCGTCGTCGTCAGTCTTGACGCGGCCACGCTCCAGCTGGTTCTCGCCGGCGCGGCGACCCGTTGACTGCTTGGCGAGCGAGGCAGCGAAGCCGGTACGCCCGGCCTGGACCGCAGCGATCACGGCGTCGGCGCCGTCCTTGCCGTAGCGGTACTCCAGCGCGGTGCGCACTTGGCGGTCGTTGAAGCGGTTGGCCTCTTCGTCGAGCTGCCCCTGCTTGGCGCTCTGAGCTTTGCCCGTGCTGTCAGGCATGTGCTGACCGACGCCCCCGCTCATGGAGATCGGCTGGTCTGCCCACTTCACCAGCAGGTCGCGCTCGTCCCGCAGGTCACTCGCCCGCACAGCCTTCGCCAGATCGGGGCGGAGGTGCTTGCGCTGCACCTCTTCGACCGTGGCGTGGGAGCGCTCCACATCCGCCACTGTGTTGACGGCGCGGAAGATGTTCGCCATCTCCTCGGGGCCGGCGAGGCCCATGACGCGGCGCACGGAGTCGAACACGGTGTCCGCGTGGCCGGGGAACATGCTGGCAACCTGGATCACAGTGGCGAGGTCCGGTGTGCCGCTCGCCATGTCCTGGATGACGTAGCGCATGGTGTCGCCGAGCTCGTTGAGGTGCTGCTGCACCTCTGTCGGGTGGCCGCGGAATGCCTCGGGCTTGATCTCCTTGAGCGTGGGGATCAGCTCAGTCATGATGGCGTCCCGCGCGGCGCTGTAGTCCTCGGACTTCTTGACCGCGCTCTTGCCCTGCATCTCGTCAGCCCTGGTCCTGGCCTTCGTCAGTAGACCGCTGACGAAGCTCTTGGAGCGGTCGAAGGCGTCGGACGCCATCTTGATCCCGGCCACCGTGGCTTGGTTGGCCTTGTCGCCGAGGTTCTGCGCAGCGGTGTTCACCGCCTCGAAGTCCTCGGGGCTCAGCTTGCGCTGGGCCAGATCCTTGACGTAGCTACCGGCGGTCTGGACGCGCAGCGCGTCGTCGTCGACGAGCTTCTTCTTGAGCGCGTCGCCAGCCAGCCCGGCGTACTCCTTGGCGTCGCCGATGATGTCCTCGCTGTCGGCGATCTTCTGGGCCACGCCCGTGGCCTTCTCGCGGGCGGTGTCCCAGACCTTGCGCATGCTGGCGCCCAGGTCGCCCAGGTCGTAGCCCTCGTAGGTCTTCTGGGCCTTCTCAGCCACGCCGCCCAGCGGGCTCTCCTTGACCCGCTCTGCGACCCCCTCAGCCTTCGTCAGGAGGCCCGTGGCTGCGTTTTTCACGCCCTGGACACCCTCACCTACCCGGTCGATGTTCTGGTGGGCGTATTGGGCCAAATGGCCCGCTCCGCCCATGATGCCGCCGCCCAGCACGCCACCGGCGAAGGCGTCGAGCGCCGCGCCGTGATCCAGCGTGTCCAGGGTCTGGGTGGACCCCAGCTGCTTGGCGTACTCGCCTGCGCCTTCGCCTGCGCCTTCAATCAGGCCGCCCTTGATGGAGGCACCTGCCAGCGTGCTGCCCGGAGCCCGAGCCACCTTGCCAGCCAAGCTGCCAGCCAGCCCGGCAGGCACGATGGACTGCAGCGCCGCTGAGCCGATGCCACCCAGCGCTGCGTCGCGCAGGTTCACCGGCTGGCCCGCTTCGCGCTGGCGGCCAATCGTCTCGCCCACCTCGAACGGCGTGTAGGCTGCAGTGCCTGCCAGCATGGCCGGGATGGCAGCGCCACCGGTCATCAGGCCAGCACCAGCACCCACAGCCACCGACGGCAGCAGGCCGCCGAGGGTGCCAGCGGCCCAGTCACCGAAGTCATTCGCCCCGTTGATGTCGCGGAACGAAGTGACACGGGGCGCAGCGTTCTGCGCTCGCAGCCCCAGCGCATCAGCCTGCTGGTACTGGTCTTTGGCGTAGCCGCTGTAACCCAGCTCGTCACCGACAGCACCGAGGGTGTTGCTCAGTCCGGAGCGCATGCTGAGTGTGGTGCTCCGCAGGCCCTTGCCGAACTCGGTGCCCTGCTGCCCGGCAGCACGGTCGAGCTCAGCCTGACTGAGAGGCTTGTTGAGGTTGGCGAGATCGTTGATCATTGGCCTGATCCCATCTGTAGCATGTCGTACTTGTTGGTCGGCGTGCCGCGCATGCCACCAAACTCGATGCGATTCGCTTCTTCAGTCCTGAGATACCGCCCCGGGATCACTTGCTTGTACGCCCGGCTCTTGGGGTTCGTGATCACGTAGTTGTCGTTCTTCGGGTCGTGCTGGATACCGATGAGGTCGATCGGGTCGACGGTCTTCAGGAAGTCCGGCTTGAACGGGTTCAGGTTGCTGCCGTCAGCGCGCAGCGTCTCCAGCAGGTCGCTTGCCGCGATGAGCTGCTCTGTGGCGCGCGGCCCCAGATCGTGCACGCCCCTCGCGCCCGGGATGCGGGCAACAGAGCGGTCGATGCCTTGGCGGTATCTCGCGACGGCTGCGGTGTCGACCTTGTCGCCGGTGATCCCTGATGTCGTGAACCGCGACTCCAGCTGCTTCTGCAGCGCGCCTTCGGCCGCCTGCCGGTTCGAGAGGTCCTTGTCACCGCGCTCTGCTTGGTACTCCCGCTCCTTCATGCCCAGCTCGATGTTGTCCTTGTAGCGCTGGTAGTCGCGCTGCCCAGCAGCGATCTGGCGCGTGATCTGGTTGTTCTCGCGCTGGATCTGGTTGTGCTCGCGATGGATGCCGGCGTTCGTGTCTGTGCCGTAGCGGCTGGTGCTGGCACCGAGGTCTGCACCGTAGCGGGATGTCTCGTCACGCATCGTCGCTTCCCGCATGCGCTGCTGGCGGTCGTCGAACTGGTTCGCGAGCTGGGCAGCGTCGTAGGGCGACAGGCCCGGCGTGCGCATGATCTTGTCGCGCTCGAACGAGGCGTTGCGGTCGTCGATGCCCTGCTGCCAGGAGCTCTTGCCGCCACCGAAGCCGCCGGCGATGGCGCCACCACCGGACACTCCGGCGGGCGCCTTGCCGTAGGACTGGTCGAGGGCCGCGAAGTCGCCACGAGCCGCTGCTGCCTGACGTGCGGCCGAGAGCTGCTGGTCGAGGCCCATCTCTCTCATGCCGCCCTTACTCGGCTCGGTGGAGAGCAGCGGGTTCGCCGACGCGACCGGCTTGCCGCTCGCGTCGTAGTTCTGGATGAAGTTGTTGCCGTTCGGGGTGTTCGTCAGCTGCCCAGTTTTTACGTTCCAGGCGTCGCGGATGCCAGCGTTCTCTTTGACGTCCCGCCCGCTGTAGATCGTGCGCCCAGTGATCGGGTCCTGGGTCTTGTAGACCTCGCCCGCTTGCAGCATCGACAGGTCCGTCGGTAGGCGGTTGTTGATGCCGCCACCGCGCCCGCTCGTCGGGTCAAACGCTCTGCCGTCCTCGCCGTAGCCAGCGAGGTAGCGCTCAAGCGGGAACCCGCCCTCCATGGTGATCTTGCGGGGGTCGCCTCCGGTCTCGCCGCGCCCTGCCCCACCGCCGACTGCAGGCTCCTTCATGCCCAGCCGGGCGTAGGTCTCAGCGGTCTTGTTCGCTCGGGCCTGTGCCGCAGCTTCCGCGGTGATGGGGGTAGGCAAACGGTCGACGGGCGAGGCTTCAGTGACGCCGAACCCTTGCCGCAGTCCCTTGATGCCCTCGTCAGCTGAGAAGTACCCAGCCGCCCCTCCGACAACTCCGCCGAGGGCGCCGCCGATGATGGTCCCGGGGGGCCCTGCAAGCATTGTTCCTGCGGCAGCTCCGAGCTTGGCCCCGCCGAGAGCTCCGGCGCCGGCCATGCCGAGTTTGCCGACGCCCTCCGCCGCCTGGGTGGCGGTGTCGACGACAGTGTCCTGAATCGGCGAGCCGGCCCGTATGTGGGCGTCGAGCACCTTTCCCGTCGCCAGTGCGTCGGGGATAGCGGCTGCGCCGCTCATGCCCGCGCGGATCGTGGCGGCGCCGACCGGGGTCGCAGCAGCGTCGATCGCCGCCTTCCCTATCGCCCCGGGGTTTCGCACCGCCTCGGCCGCTGCGTTGAAGATCCTGCGGGGGACGGACTGGTACACGGGGCCGGCGTTCGGCCCCATCGCGGCGGCGTTGCTCATGCTGCGTGGGCGGCCGTTGGCGCCGTCGTACGGGCTCGACGGCCCCGCAGGCATGGACGACGGCGGCACGTTGATAACCCGGCTCGACGGCCCTTCCGGCTTCGGCATGTAGGGGCTCGACGGCCCTGCGGGCATCGAAGACGGAGGCGGCGCCTGCATCGTCGCGACTGTGGGCTTCGGGTACACGCTCGCCGGCCCGGCAGGCATCGAAGACGGTGGCACCGGCCCCATGTTGCCGATCGTCGGCTTGGGGTTCATCGGGTGCGGCGGCATTTGACTCGGCGCCTGCTGGCCGGGCGACATGTACGCGCTCTGCGGCCCAGACGGACCGGCCGCGGGCTGCGGTGGTGTGTATGCGCTCTGCGGGCCGAACCCGCCCATCGTGCCGGCGGTGGCCCGCATGGTGGGAGCTGCGGCCTTCGCCTCGCGTGCTGCTTTGAGTGCTGCTTCTTGTTCGGGGGTCATACGCGGCTCCTGTTCGATCTAAGTTAGATTGTAAATGTCGGCGGATCACGAATACGGCGAGGCGCTCGTGTTGCTCGTCCTGCCGGTGTAGCTCCACTGCGTCGAATCCGAGGACGTGCCGCTGATCCCGGCCGACGCCCGGATCGTGCCGTAGGCCGACGCTGCAAGCTGAGAGTTGACCTGTGCGCCGACCTTCGCTTGGTCTGCGATCATGCTGCGCATCGTGAAGAACTGATCCCCGACGATCTTCGCCTGCTGCAGAGCAAGCGACTTGTTCGACTCGTAGAGCGAGACCATCGCTTTGAAGTGCTCAGCATTTACTTGCGCCTGGGCGATGTTCTGGCTGATCTGCGCTTTGCCCGCCTCCACTTCCAGCCCGGCGACCTGGACCTCTGCGCGCACCATTTCTGCCTCAGCGCCGACTCGGGCTGCGTATGCCTGGACTTGCGACACGTGCCCGCGCATCACGGCGTCGTAGATTTCGGCGTTGGCCTTCGCGGTAGCGACCTGGGCCTGCACCCCCGTTGCGTATGCCTCGACCTCCGCGCGGTAGGACTCCGCCAGAGTTTTGTTGGCGTCGGTCTTTGCCTTGAACACTTCGACCCGCGCAGTCTCTGAGCCGATGGTGGCGACGTACGCCTTGATCTGTTCGCCGAATATCTCGACCTGCAGTTTGTCCGCAGCGAGCATAGCCTGCATGGCTTCGATCTCCGCCGCGTACGCTTTGACCACCGTCTCTCGCGCCTGCAACTGAGCGCTGTAGACAGCGACGTTCGCTTGGTTGATGTCGGCCTTCGCTCGCTCTGCGCTAACTGTGGCTTGGTACGCGTCAACCTTGGCGCGCTCGGCGTCTATCAGTCCGCGATATGCGGTGACTCCCGCCGTGTACAGATCCATCTGTGCTTTGTACGCGCCGACCCGGGCGTTGTAGATCTCGATCATGTTCTCAGCCAGATACTTCGCGGCGTCGAATGTGCGCTGCTCCATGTTGTTTGCGTGCTCAATCAGGCGCGACTCCAGGGCGATGCCCTGCTCGATGGCGTGCCTTGCATTGGCCTGCGCAGTCTCAGCTTGCTTGACCATGATGTCGCGGTTCACCTCGGAGGTCTTCACAGACGCTGCCTTCAGTGCTTCGCGGGTCTGCGCGGCCAGCGCGCCGGTCGGCAGCGAGAATCCCCGAGCTTCGGCGTTGTGGATGACCTCCGCAGCGGCTGCGGCCCAGATGGCGGTCTCGCGGCTACGTCCGCGGGACCAGATCACCTCCTCGACTTCGGGCGGGAGCGCACTGTCTCCGTTCAGACGAGCTCGAATGTTGTTGTTGATCGCGTCTATCAGCGCTGATACGTATTTGGACTCCTTCACGTAGGTGTACTGTGTCGGCGGCGTGACCGTGAGTTCCTTCGGCTTCTCGATGCTGGACAGAAAATCCTCGTGCGTGTTGACCCCCTCAAACGGCAAGATCGACAGCTCTAGAAGGGTGGGCGGCGTGGGCGACGTCCATGCCCCCACTGTGGGCCTCCAGTACGTGAGGTCCATCAGACTGCCGTCGAACGTGGGCTGCGGTGGCGCCGCCCCTGGCACATAGACGTTGGTGGCGTAGGCTGGTTGTGCCGGCGCCCCCGAGCGGTCCACAGTCACGTCGGGCTTCTCTGGCGTATCGCCACCCTCGTAATTCGAGATCTCCGTCGCCACCGCCGGCACTGTGATCGTGACCTGGGTCGGCGGTGTGGGTGCCGGCGGCGCTGCTGTGTTCACCGGCATCGGTGGCAGGACGATGCCGCTTAGCGCACTTCCGAGGGCGATAATGAAGCCGTTCGCTGCCGTGCCCGCGTTGTTCGCGTAGTTCTGCGCGCTGTTGAACAGCCCTTCAACTTGTTGGAAAGCCATCAGATTCTCCGGTTGGCTGAGACGTCGGCGTCGAACTCGATCTTGTCGATTGCAAACGCATCGCTGCCGTCGGACGTCAGCCCGACAGCGAGATAGTTGTCCCTGAAGCCGCGGCCGAGGGTGAACCTCCCTGCGCGGTCAGTGCGGTGGGCCTCGTCGTAGCTGTGAGAGACGCCGCCGCTGTCTGTGATCGTGGCGGTCAGCACCGGCTCGCCTGTGTGGTAGATGTAGAGGTAGCGTGGGTGCTGCTTGCGGGCGCTGCCCGTCAGCTTCATGCCGAAAGAGATGCCCGACGCAAACGCCACGCCGTCGTCTTCGGTTCCGCCTGCGGCATACACGCCGGTCGCGGTCGCCTCGTAGTTACCAGCCAGCCCGGTGAAGGGCGTGGTGTACTCAGTGGCCGCAAGGTTTTCAAGATTGAGGACGAGCGTGTTCATATCAACATCGCGTCGAGCGCGACCCTATCGTCGATGAAGACTTTGTTGAATGAGAGCGGGAGCTGACCCAGCGTGCCGTGGGTGGCGCCCAGCTCCATCCACTCATTGAGCACGTCCTTGAGCGGTACGTGGCCGAGGTTGTTCCCGACGTAGGTCTCGCACACCAGGGGGAAAGCGATGATGCTTTCCCACGGAGCATTGACGTCCGTAGTATCCCTGCTGGTACGTTCACCCGCAACCCAGAGCATCTGCACAACAAAACCGCCGGTACGCGGGTCGAAGTAGACGCGGTCGTCGAGTTTGCAGATGGTGTCGCCACCTCGGTTACTAGGGAAGTCCATAGCTCAGCGCTCCGTGTCGAGTTAAATCGTCGTGCCGGGGATGTTGTAGGAGACAAACTCCTGCCAGTGAATGGCTGACGCGGCGGCCTCCACTGCGGGCGGGAACATGGCAGGTACGTTATTCCACGCGATGACGACGGAGCCGTCTGGACGCAAGAGCTTGTGGTCGAGCCGCCAAGCGTTGAAGTTGTAGTGCAGATATGCCTGGACTGTCCCCACCGCCGCGCCTATGTTTCCTGTGACCATGTCCGTGTATCCCGTCGAGCCGGATCTGCCCTGGTCGATGCGCAGAGCAAGCTGGCGCGTGTGCGTGTCGCGTGCGGTGTAGATGTGCTTGTGTACCGAGGGTTCGTCGAATGCTCCGCCAGAGAGATAGGACGTGACAGATACGGTAGGCTCCTCCATCCCAGTAAAGAGGTAGTACGAGAACGTCCCAACCCCAGAGTACCCCTGCACCGAATACTCTGTCTCCCATGTCAATTCTGGCGACCATGTGCTGCTCGTGTACCCAACCGGAGGGTCCGGGCTCGGGACTGGAGTGAGTGTCGAGTTCTGTTTAGTAGTGCGGACCGTCCTACCCTTTGTGGAGTTCACGAGCGCTTGGTATCTTTCCACCCCGCCCAGGAATCTATCTACAGTCTCCGACCCACTGTCACTGTAGATCACGTGTGTGATAGTGGACGAATCCGTCCCGTCGCTGGGGTAAGTGTGAATCTCGTCGTAAGTCTGCGTAATCATCTCTGGCGGGTCGGTCTCGTATTGCCCCGGCCACACCCAGAACTTGTATGTGTTCGTGTACGTGTATTCGATCTGGGTTTGCCCGATCGTGTTTGCCCCGTTGGCTCTCCACTCGTCGACGACTGGAAACGCCCAGCTGGTGTCGCCAGTCGGCGCCAAAGTGATTTTTCCCGTTATCACGGCGGGGGCGTTCTCTTGGGGGGTGATAGTGACGACGAACCCACTGCAGTCCCCCGCACCGTTTGTGCCGGAGCAAGTAATTGTCGCGACGCCCGACGGACTGATGCTTTCCGTGAAATCCCTCCCGTATTGATTGGGGTTTCTGCTGGGGCGTGTTCCGGTGTCCAGGAGCGACCACTCGGGAGTTTCAGCAGCTGAGTTGCACGCCCAGAGTTGATCCGCGATTGCGAAGATGACGATGCCCTTCGCGCTTTCCCCCGCAGTTTCAAACGACACCGGGGCAAAGTTAAAAGTGCGCAGGGCGCTGCCGGCGTTCTTCGGGCTGTAGGTATCGTCCGTCCCGAGCCCGCTTTCGTTGACCGCGAAGTTCATCGGTGGAATCGACTGAACTACCTGCCCGCACATATAGAACTCAGGGGCGGTGTCGCCTACTTCCTCGACGTTCACGAGCTTGGTCGACAGCAAGTACTCGTCGTCGTAGTACTTCAGCTCGATGATGTCGCCAAACTTGGGTTCGTGAATGCGGTAGATCTTGATCGCGCCGTTCCTGATTGGCTCATCAGTCAGGTCTCTGTCCCGAGCAATCTGGATGATCAGCCACTCAGTCAGCGCTCCATCCGGGGTGCCAGGGACCGCGGGCCGGCCAGGGTGCTCGTCGTCCTCGCCGCTGAACTTGACGCAGGACGGAACGAGCTTGAGCTCGTGACGCCCATACCGCTCCATCTTCGCCACCGTGTCGTCGAGCTCCGATGAGTCGTTTATTTGTGGCCAGAGATCGCCGGTGTTCGGCACCGTCATGAGCCCATGCCGCGCGTTCGCCATGTAGGCTTCTTCGTCCTCGACCACGTTGATCTTCAGGAGGATGCCGCCGTAGAAGGTCGGTGAGGGCTGGCCTGCCGGCTCAGCGAAGACGTCGACGCGAATCTCGCCGTGATTGGCCTGGAACTGCGCCTGCCCGTTCAGGAGCCTGACGTCTCTGCGGTGGTAGGGCGCCGAGCTCAGCTGCACATCCATGAGGAACGTCTGGAGCTCGATCGACGCCTCAGCCACCGCGGCCTGCTGGTCGCCGTCGCCGAACACGTGGAGCGCAACCGGCACCTTCCCCGTCAGGGGGTTGCCGTCGCGGTCGTGGAAGTAATAGTCCTTCACACCGGTGCTGCAAGGTACTGCATGACCCCGTCACGTACCCGCGCAGTCGCGATTACCTCGGTCGCGTCCATCTTGTACTTGTGGCTGGTCAGCGCCAGGATCTGCCCGTTCCCGTAGATGAGGTGAACGACCCCGCCGACCAGACACAGTGCGCCCTGGAGCAACCCGCTTGGGCGGACCTCTTTCTGCAGGTATCCGAGCGGGATCTCGACCGCGGAGCCGAGCGTGACTGCGCCCGTTGCGATGGGCTGGCTCTTCCACTCCGCCACGGACGTGCCGTCGAGCCACGTGATCCCTTCGGACGTGCCGATGAACACGCCACTGTTGGTGCCGTACACGAGGGTGATGTCGCGCGGCATCTGGACGAAGTCACGTGTCAGGTCGATCATCTCCGGCTGGAACGGGCGCGTGGCCCAGAGCGTGCTGCCCTCGACGATCAGCACCCGCGAGAGCCAGGTTGTGAGCTGTGTGCCGACGGGCGGCTCAGCCAGCCCGGCCCCGAGGTACGCTACACCGGGGCTCCCAATCGCAGCGGTGTCTGTCGTAGTGTTGCCGGCCAGGAACAGTTCCTCGCCGTAGGGGGCGGTGTAGATGTTTATCGAGAACCCCTCGCGCACGGGCAGACCGGTAAGGCTGCTCAGGTCGCTGGGCGGGCCGTAGATCGCCGGGCCTTCGAGGCCGTCGCTCAGCCGGACGTGCGTGAGGGCGTACATCGTCGTACCGCTCGCCGCATAGCCTACGGACTCCGGTGCCTTGATTCCCCACTCCGTCGTTGTGGTCGCTGTCGCCAGCCCGTTGATGTACCCGTTCGAGAACGCCACGCGCCCGTCGGCCAGCAGGGTGTACCAGACGCGTGTGTACCCGAGGGTCGGGTAGACCGTGCGCAGCAGCGCGCCGGCCGCGTTGAGTAGGACGAGGTCGCTGTTGATCACGGCGAAGGTGCCGAACGGCGACTCGAACAGAGAGTGCGCGGAACCAGCGCGCAGCAGCGTGCGCCCGCGCCTACTGAGTACGTTGCCGGTACTGCCGATGTCGACGTTCGTCGCCGTCAGCATCTCGCCGTCAGCCAGCCGCGTGCGGTCGGCGACGTTGTTGATGCCGAGGAACTTCTGGAGCTTCATGGGGCGGTCCTCTCGGCTTGTGCCCGGCCGAAGGAGGTGCGGAACAAGTTGCCCCGCAGGCGCTGGGTATTCTTTGTTGCATCAGGGGTGCCGAAGGTCGTGTCCATCAGCGAGTTCGCCTCGAACGATCCGCGGCACTGCGAAGAAAGCACGCCGAGTTGTGTACGACACATGCCCGCCGCACTGACCAGGATGAGACTCGATACCGCGCCGAACGTCGTGCCCCTGAATCCCGTCGCGTTCTGCGCCGCGAACAGCCCATGCTCGCCCATGCCCCCCGATACGAAGCCGGAGGCCACTGAGGGTAGTCGGACCATCGGCGCGGGCACGTTGCTCGACGCCCAGCCCGTCGCGTCTGCGTGGAGCGCCTTCGTTATCGCTGGCCTGCCGAACTGAGTCGTCGGCGCGATCCACTCCGCATAGCCCGGCAAGGTGAGGATGAACCCCGCTGCTGCGGCGGTCGAGCCGAACAGGATGGTTGGCTCGATCGTGGCTGCGGCGCGTGCCGTGTTGAGTGTGAGCGCACCGGTGCCGAACTGCGTCTCCGGCGCGACCGCTGTCGCTCCGTAAGCCACAGCGGCGCGGGGTAGACCGAACTCGGCGGTAGGTGCGACCGTCAGGGCGATGGGCGGCGCAGTAGGTGTGCCGAACGCGGTGGTCGGGTCGATCGACGTTGCGGGGTAGACGGTGCCTATCGGCTCGCCGAGCGCACCGGATGTGGTCTCGCGGACGGCGTGGATGTAGGCCGCCGTGAGTGCAGTCGATGCGGTGTACTCGTTGAACAGCAGCCCGGCGACGGTAATCGGTGACGACGTGGTAAGCGGCGTAGTCCATGTCCAAGTGGACCCGAGCTGCACCCCGCGTGCGAACGCTTTGAACGTCGTGGTGGTGATCTCAACCCGCAGAACGATTGAGCCGCCCCACCCGACATCCCCACCCGATAGAAGTTCGCCCCCGATATTTCCAGAGCTCCCGCCCTCATCGTAGATGGGGTCGAGAGTCGCATTCATGCGGTCGATCGTGGCTTGGTAATTGGCCCCGCCCGCATCCATCAGCACCGCAAGAGTGCAGGGTCCGCGCGTATCCACCTCCACGACAAACACGCCCGTGCCGAGCGTGGTTGTGCCGTCTGTGAGGGTGGCAGATACCGGTCCCGATCCGCCAGCCAGCGTGATACCGCTTGCTGTGCGGACTACTTCTGTTGTGGCCGAACCTCCCCATGCCCCAAGCCCTGCCGCGTAGGCGTCAGGGTAGGAGCCGACGAGATTGCCCGACCCTCTGAACCTGTCCTGAACGTAGACCGTAGCCACGACCTACTCCTGCGCAGGTTAGAGCGAGAAGATCTTGTACGCCCCGCTGTCGAACACGATCTGGATGTCGCCGCCGTTCGTGGCGAGCGGGAACCCAGTGATGGTGTCGATGTAGGCGATCAGCGGGCTCGTGCCGACCACGCCAGTGTCCTTGTAGATCACCACAGCCTTCGCCGTGGAGCCCGCCGACACTGCTGTGAACGTCGGATCGACCGTATTGTCGAAGACCCCGAGCGTGACCGTCTTGGCGCCCAGAGTCTGGGGCGTGTTCAAGACGTAGGCGGAGATCGTCGAGAAGAACTCGTCGGACGCCATCGTGGGCGAGTACGCGCTGCTGACGAGCGCCAGCTTGATCGTGTCGGAGACGAGATTGATGGCACCGGAGAGGAACTTCTCCTTGCCTTTGCCGTAGAGAGCATTCGCCATGATGGGCTCCTATAAAGAACTGGTTGGATTCTAAGTCGGATCGAACTTAGATTAAAGGTGCGCAGGCGAGCGACCAAGGTAGCCGCCAGCCTGCGCTATGGAGGGTTGGATAGCGAGCCGAGACGCACCCGCAGCGTGGCGACACCCTCCACTGGTCTATGCCACGTGTTCAGCGCTCCTTGATCTTGAAATAGATGGTGCGGTCGTCGCTCCGCCCGCCCGTCGTGACCACGTGGATCTTGACGCTGCCGGGCGTTCCGACTGTTCCCCCGGAGATCCAGAGCACAACGCTCTTGCCGACGATGGAGCTGGAGTCCACGACGACGTCGGTGGGTGTCGTGGTGTGCGACGCGAGCGTATCGCTCATGGCGTCGAGCCATAGCGTGAAGTCGACCTTGTAGTCCAGCACCGCGTTGGGGTCGCGGTCGATGGTCCACTTGCCAGCGGCCTGTGTGAATTCGGTGTCGGACATGGTCTTCTCCTAAGCTGAGACGAGGGTGTCAGTGGCGGCGACCGTGAGCGTGCGGTCTGTGGCGTCGATGTTGAGCGTACGGTCTACAGCATCGACATTGAGCTGGCGCGAATCCGCGACCACGAGCAGCGTGCGTTCGGCCAGCCCGGCAACGAGGGTGCGGTCCTCCGCAGCGACGATGAGCGTGCGGGTGGTGAGCGATGCGCTGCCTGTGCCGAGCTGGGCGAGCAGCGTGGCGAGCGCTTGGGCGTAGGCCGAGAACCGGGCCTGCACAGACAGGTCAGCGAGCGCGCTGGCCTCAGCCGCAGGATCTGCAGCGAGACGGATCTGCGTCGCCAGGGCTGAGGTCGCGCTGGCCTGGGCGATAGCCGCAGCAGCGAGCTGTGAGGCGATGCCCGTAAGCGTGGCCGTGCCGGCGGCCTGGGCCTGGGCCTGCGCTGCGAAGCGGATGCTCGTCGCCAGGGCTGAGGTCGCACTGGCCTGGGCGATGGCGTCCGAGGCCAGCCGGATGCTGGTGGTCAGCGCGGCGTTGAGCGTGGCAGATGCCGCCGGCGCAGACGCGATGAGCCTGATGAACGTGCCGTCAGCGGTGAGCGTCGCTGCGGCTGCGGGCGTCGCTGCGAAGCGGATGGCAGTGGTCAGCGCGGCAGTGGCGGTCGCCTGCGCAGTCGCAGTGACGGCCATCGTGACGCCCGGCGCAGTGAGCGCGGCGGTCGCAGTGGCTACGGCTGCAGGTGCAGCAGCGAGGCGGATGTCTGTGGTCAGCGCCGCGCTAGCCGTAGCGCTAGCCGTAGCGCTGGCAGCGGGGCGGATGCTCGTCGTCAGCGCTGCCTGCGCGGTCGCTGCGGCTGCGGGGGCCGCCGCGAGCTGGATGCTGGTTGTCAACGCCGCTGTGGCCGACGCAGAAGTAGCCAGTGCAGCGCTGAGCCTCACACCGACGGTCAGCGCGGCTGTGGTCGTGGCGACGGCCGCAGGCGCAGCCGCCATGAGCGCCCCACCCTGCAGCGAGGCCTCAGCGGTAGCGACGGCAGCGGGTGAAGCGGCCAGCCGGATGCTTGTGGTCAGCGCTGCAGTGGCCGACGCGCTCGCTGCCGCCTGGGCAGCGAGTGCCGCTGCGCCCAGCATGAG
>JFJP01024015.1_pt1 | contig 66066 bp, 61 predicted proteins | sample 431651 | NCBI WGS metagenome assembly JFJP01 (sample SAMN02602958, study PRJNA72255) | Microbial mat metagenome, whole genome shotgun sequencing project. | biome: fresh water; feature: sink hole; material: water; isolation source: purple microbial (photo- and chemosynthetic) mats found in... | reverse complement strand
GTTAAAATGCACTGGAATTGCGAAATTCTGAAATTTCTGTCTCTACCATTTCGTCTATCATGATTTTAAAAAGCTCAGAAATCATGTTAGGAGATATCCCTTTTTGGATGGCGCTATGTCTTACTTTTTGAAGGATATACTCAATCCTACTTCCTGCTTTTACCTCTTCCATAGTATTTTTAAAAGAGGCGGCTTGTTTGACTAAATGGCTTCTTTGTGCAATTAAATCTACAAGTTGGTCATCTATTAAATCGAGTTCTATTCTTACTTCTTCGAGAGAATTACATTTTTTCATCAGCTTTTCCTTTTTTTGTGGGTCATTATACCCATCATTTTTAAATTTTTATTACGCAGGACTTTATTACATGAGCGTTTAATTAACACTTCTGTAACACTTTCATCTTATAATTTTTTTACGATTCTCCATATATAGTCTTTTTCTGATTCAATTAGACTATATATTTTCCTCTTTTATTTTAATCCTTGGTATTGAGCAAAGAGATTTTTTTCTCCAATTCACTTTTTTTGTTTGTATCTTGTGTGTTATTTTTAGCTTCATGAAGCCAAAATAAGACTGCTTTTTTATAACCATAAAAGGAAGCACTCTCCAGCATCGCATCACGCAGTGCTGGAGTAAGATGCTCTTTTATAAGTGCGGCAGCTAGAAGTTTAGAGCTGACTTCATCCATTTTTAAGATGTCGGCATTTGCCTCTTTAAACTGAAGATTTTGTTTATGCAAAGCAAAATCTTGATACTTTTTAGGAAGGTTTACAATCTGCTCTTGCGTGAGTTGATGCGTTAAAAAATTATAATATGCATCTAATGAAGCATCATGTGTGAGCTCTTGAATATCTTTGTATTTCTCACATTGACTTTTCTCTGCGACCGAAATTGCTAACGCACACTCTCCTAAATAAATGCGCCCAAGGGTTTGAAGCTGTGCACTTGATTTTGCATGACTTATGGCACGTGCAAGGTCGCTTTTTGCCGAGACATCGCGTCCACTTAGAAAATTTGTTTTATATGATTCAAAAGCATTTGCACTGTTATATTGCCACTGGTTTGGCGGTGTTTTTAAAGAGCATCCTGCGAAGAAAAACAGTAAAAAAAGTGACACAATTTTCATGGTAATACCACCTCTGAGTTTGACTTATCTTGTAAAAGAGTATCGACTTTATCCATAATCTGATTGGATTTTTGCAGCCCTGCGGCGACTTGATCTTTTATGTCTAAAATCTCTGTATCATAACTGCCGACTGCTTTTACTGTGGCATCTAAGGCTTCAAGTTTTTGCTTGACATCTTTCATGATGGCACCTAATTCTCCAATTGCATCAGAAGAGGGGTTGATGATTTTAGGCTCAAGTGATTCGGTGGTGTGGCTTATGTCTTTCATAATTTTAGCGCTTTCATGAAGAGTATTTATCAGGCTTTGGGTGGAGTTGCTATCGCCTGTTATGGAAGTGAGTAGCGATTTATTATTGGCTAAAGAGGCGGTAAATTTTTCGATATTTTTGAGTGTCATGATAAGTTCTGAGTCACTTCTTGCCAAGTGTGACGTGATGGAGTCGATAGAGTTGATGATATTTATCATCCGATTTACAACGGGCTCTAGTTTAGAAATCATATCATTGATATCATCACTTAAAACTATTACCAATGTAGAGCCAACTTCAAGCGGTGGATTGCCGATGGCAGAGTAAAGCTCAATATGTGCCGAGCCTATAAGAGGTTTTTTGAGCATCAAAACGCTATCTTGGCGTAACCATTTTTTGTTCTCTTCACTGACAGAAAAAGTCATGGAGACAGTCGCATCATCCCTCAGTGCGATATCGTCAATAACGCCGATGTTAAAACCAGATATTTTTAAAGGCATGCCAACATTAAAAGAGCTTGCACTCTCGGTGCTAAAATGGTAGCTGTACCTTTTGTCAAAAGTCCCTTTTTCTTTGAGCAGTAAATATAAAGAGACAACAATGGCAATAAAAAGGACAAGAACAAAAAGTCCTACGGCGAGTTTCATTTTACTATAAGGCATGGATTTCCTTCGTAATGAGATTTGTTTGTAAGTGTATCAAAAATGAAAATTTCTTTCTCTGTTTCGAGGAGATGCAAGGTATCTATAACTGTTTGCATATTGCTTAGATTACTCATCAAAGCAAGAGGCGTTAGAATGATGATGCTTTTTTCCTTGCTCATAAGCGCCCTTATAAACATCACATAAAAAACTTCGCTTGGCGAACACTGGTTGAGTCTTTTGAACCCAATATTTGAGAGACCAACTTTTGCCAAATAGGTATCTGCAATTTTCTCCGCTTCATCTCGGCTTAGAAGTTCATGCACCTCTTTTATGAGTGCAATATTTTCGAGCATATTGAGGTTAGAGATGAGTGGCGTATCTTTAGAGATGAGAGCATAATCCATCAAAGTATTTGTATGCTCCTCTATTTGTGTGTAACTCTCAAAGAGTTTTATAAAGATTGAATCAGTAATGAGAGCACCTCGATAAGAAATATGGCGATAAAAAGTTTCACCATTCCATTGAGAACAGAGATAGGAATGGCGGTATAAGCAGAGCCTGTTTTGAGGCCGCTATAAATAGGAATGAGCATGATAACAAAACCAAAAGCGATGCTTTTGACAAGAAGGGTAACCAAATCCTTCACCTCGATGGCATTCATGAGGAGATATTTGTAAGTGTGTAAATCCATATTCATATAAAAAAGGGTAAATACATAACCGCTGCTAAGCATGATGAGAGCAAAAATAATAGAGAGCGAGGTGATACTGATAATGCCGCTGATGATGCGCGGCAAAAAAAGATAATCGATTAAATTTATGTTGTATTGCTTGAGCGTGTTGAGTTCTTTATTAACGTTCATGACCGCTATTTCGGTGTTTATGGCTGTTCCTGAGCGAAGGGAGATAAGAAGGGCAGTAAAAAATGGAGAAAACTCATCGATGACAAAAGTGACAATGATAGAGCCTATTTTGTCTTGCAGGTTGTACTCTGTGGCGAGCGCAATAACGACACCGATGATAACCGAACCAAAAATAAAAGCCATCATGACAAACAAAGGGACAATCGTCACCGCCGTAAAATAAATCTGCTTCGTTAAAACCATTCGCATAGCAGGGTTATAACTCTTTGGACGCACCATATGAACAAGGCAAATAAAGGTAAATTTCAGCGCCTCATAAAGAGAATTTTAAAATCATCTTTTATGTCCCTCAAACGTCAACTTTTCTCTTTTGTGTAATCGTATTATTATATCATATTATGTTTGTTGGTGGATTTTTGCAGAAATATTTTTCGCTCTCAAGTTCTTGGTTTGGCATGTGGAAAGCTTGGCATGTGGAACAAGATGATGGCAACGACAAAATTTACGTCTTTATCGTTTCTTCCGCTTACTTCGAACTTTTTTCTATCTCTTGTTTTTTACTTTATATCTCACATTTCTACCGGCAGTTGCCTCAACTTGTTCAATACAGCCAAGTTTTAAAAGTTCAGATATATCTCTTATCGCTGTAGCTTTACTTACTTTTGTAAGTGCCATATATTTTTTAGTATTCAGCCCGCCTTCGAAATTTTCGCTGCCCATATCAAGTATTTTATTGAGTACCTTTATTTGTCTCTCATTGAGAGCTTGTTTTCGGTGAGTATCCCAAAACTTAGTTTTTTGTATAAGATACTCAACATTTTTTAATGCTTGTTGCATTGCATGATTTAAAATGTTCAAGTGCCACATAAGCCAAGGGGTTACATCAAACTCTTTGTTTAAAAAAAGATTTGTAGTGTTATCTAAAAAAGTATAATATCCTGCTCTATCACTACTAATCACGGTAGAAATAGAGTAAAGTTTGAACTTTGTACTTGAAGTATTTTGAGAGAGTATGTAGTCTGTAATAGCCCTTGCAATCCTTCCATTTCCATCATCGTAAGGGTGGATAATCACAAACCAAATATGAGCCATAGCCGCTTTTATATAAATATTTTCATCACTTTCATTGCAATATCTTAAAAAGTTTTTCATATCAACCTCTAGTTTTTCAAGAGGTACTGCCTTATAATGAACTCTTTCATGCCCAATTGCACCTGAGACCACTTCCATATCACTATGACCTCTGAACTTAGCAATATCAATTTTGCTTAACCTGTCATATCCGGTATGTTCAAAAAGACAATTATGCCAACCATGAAGCCTATCTAAATTCAAAGCATCCTTATTTAGATTTGAATCAATCAAAATCTCCACAAGGTTGTCAGTTGCTCTCGTTGAGTATTTATCATATCTTCCATCAAAATCTTTATCTAACTTTTTCCTAAAAGATGATTGTACGCTTTCCCTTTTAAATACTTCGCCCTCTATTAAAGAAGTATGAATAGCTTCATCCGTTAGAGTTTCAATCTCAATATTTATAATATCATCAAGCACAAATAGTTTTGAAATACCATCAATTATCCCTCTGTTATAATCAATTTGACTAATAATTTTGGTTAGTTTGAATTTGTCATATTTAAAATTTGGATACCCTGGATGTTGCCAAATCCACTTTATAATCTCTTCTTTCATATGTAACCCTTGAGACGAATAATACCTATAATGGTATCATAACATGAGTCGATTAAAACTTGTAATCGTTTTATTTTTATAAACTAGACTTCTTGCAAACCAAAGATTGCTTCGTTTTTGCCTCGCAATGACCGTCATTGCGAACGAAGTGAAGCAATCTAAAAGTAGGTTATGAAAGAAGTCTCCTAAACTCTTGTCTTGGTCTAGCAACTTTACCCTTGCTTTTTGGCATAGTGCCTCGTGTTAAACTAATAGTTTAAACTGTTCGGCATGAGATGGCTGAAATAAAGTGAAAAGCTTCACTTTATTTTAGACTATCTTTGTTCGGCAGCGCCCTGAGTGAAGCGAGGAAGTCCCTTTGTGGGATTGATTTGTTTAGCATGTGGATTTGGTTGAAAGCCAACAAGTTAGCTTTCAGCAATCTAAATTGAAATTTAGATTATTTTTTAGAAAATAGAGAGTTCATAGTTTTTCCAAAGAATATTTACCTTTACATAATGTTCCTACTGAATCATTTTTAAGATAATAATATCCAGTCATTGTTTTTCCATCAAATTTTGTAATTTCCATTTTAAGTGCATAATCGTTTATAGGACTTGCAGCATGAACAAAATCAAGAGTAGAGCTTTCTAATGCTGATGTTGTGTGAATTACATTTCTCTCAGTACCGTTAATATTTACTGGTGAAGTTATGTTAAAGTCATTCCCATTAGAGGCTATGTTAACACTATAATTGTCGTAGTTATAACATGAAAAACCTGGAATATAATTTTCTATGACTGTTACCTTACCTGTATAGGTACCAGCAAAATATGTTTTTAGATAATTACTCATTGCTGTATTTGCGCTTTCTTGGGTAATAACTGTATTGTTAATTTGATCAATACTTCCGGAAACAGTTCCCAATAAAACACTCATTGAAGCCTCAAGATTTGTATTGTTTAAATCATATCCTGAGAAATTATGGTCTTTTAAGGCACTAGAAAGAGTTATTTTTGAGGTATCACTTCTATTTTGGTCTAAATTTTGAAGTAGCATAGCTATATTTTTAGCTTTTGTGCTTATGCTGCCTAGTGAAGTATCTCCTGCTAGAGTAAGTGGTGTAATTGTGGCATTTGCAAGTACTGTTCCTAAATCTAGTGTCCCTAGCTTGAATGTTACATATTCAGCACTTTTATATTTAAAATTACCGTTTTCATCAGTAAAACCTGATTGTGTTGCTGTAGAATATCCTAAACCCTGCACTGGTGCATCTATAATTGTGCCAGTAAGTGTATTCTCACTACTTGTGGTACTGTCTGAACCTCCACTGCTACAGCCAACTAATGAAAGTATGGTTATAACAATTACTGCCGATGTTACTAGTGTATTTCTCATATTAATCCTTCGTATTTTTTACAAAGATTTATTTATTGCAATAAAAGAAAATAATTTATCATAATAAGTAGTCTTAGTGGGCATTATCTCTGATTATTTATTAAAATATGATTAATAAGTCATTGCTTAAGATTTATGACACATATATCATTAGAACATGACTATAGAGGAACTTGACCTAATTACACATCGTTTACATGATGTTATTTCAGCGAATGTTATTAGATATAGAAAAAGCAGTGGTGTGTCTCAGCTTCAACTAGCTTTGGACATTGGACTGACTGGTAATGCATTTATTGCACGAGCAGAAAGAAGAGTTAATGATGCACATTTTAATATAGAACATTTAGTGAAAATATCAACAATTTTAGAAATAGATATTTGTGAATTTTTTAGAGAATAAAATATATTCAGAAGTATATTTTGCCTCACCCCAACTCCCAACCAAAACCCCCATCACCCATCCAACCTCTTCAAAATATCAAAACTCTCCATCTCAAACTTAGAAAAAGCGAACCATTTTTTGCCTAAATCTTTGAGACTGCCACGACTTCTTTGAAGTCTAGCAGTGGCGGGATGCTGTCATTGCGAGCGAAGTGCGGCAATCTAGTTTTTATAGGTGCTATACAAATATTTTATTAAAATCAAATATAAAATAACTTGATATTCACTTGTGGTTTGTTGCAATCAGACAGATAAAAATTATTGGAGAATCGTATAAAAACATTAACGAGTTATTTATAGTAAGCCTCTACAATAAAATGAATAATTTCACTTTATTGTAGCCAACAATTCCACATGCCAAACTATTTAAAACTTCGCATTAGGAACAGGATGGTGGGCGACGACGAAGTCTACATCTTTGTCGCCTCTGCCGCTTAAATTGACCAGAATTGTTTTGTCGCTTCCAAGTGTTTTTGCAAGCTTCATGGCAAATGCCACCGCATGAGCCGACTCAAGAGCGGGGATGATGCCCTCTAGTTGGGAGAGTTTGTAAAAGGCATCGACGGCTTCTGCATCATCGCAAAGTCCGACTTTTGTCCGTCCGCTCTCTTTTAGATAGGCATGTTCAGGTCCGACAGATGGGTAGTCAATGCCTGAGCCGATGGAGTAAACAGGTGCGGGTTCTCCGTTTTCATCTTTGAGCATGATGGAGTTAAATCCGTGCATTATCCCCTCGCTTCCATAGGTAAGCGTCGCGGAGTGCTGTCCTAGTTTTGTGCCGATGCCCATAGGTTCAACGCCGTAAAGATTCACACTTTCATCTTCAAGAAAGGCAGAAAAAATGCCCATAGCGTTTGAGCCGCCGCCGACACAGGCGACAATATTGTCAGGGAGGTTTTGCTCATGTTCAAAAAACTGCTCTTTAGCTTCAAAGCCGACAATAGACTGAAAATCTCGTACCATCATAGGAAAAGGGTGCGGGCCCACAACAGAGCCTATGCAGTAAATGGCGTGCTCGACTTGCGGAACATAACTTTGAAATGCACTGTCCACAGCCTCTTTGAGAGTTTTTAGCCCATGTGTGGCAGGGATAACTTTCGCACCTAAAATCTTCATTCGCACAACATTGGGATGCTCTTTGATGATGTCAACTTCCCCCATATGAATCTCACACTCCAATCCAAAATAAGCCGCTGCAGTCGCAAGGGCTACGCCATGTTGCCCCGCTCCCGTCTCTGCGATAACCTTTGTTTTGCCGAGGTGTTTCGCCAAAATAACCTCTGCCATACAGTGGTTGAGTTTATGCGCACCTGTGTGGTTTAAGTCCTCACGTTTGAGGTAAATTTTCGCACCGCCACAATGATTTGTAAGATTTTTGGCAAAAGAGATAGGCGTAGGGCGACCTTGATAATGTTTTCTCACATACTTCAACTCTTCGATGAATGCAGGAGAGTGCTTGAGTTCGTTGTACGCTTTGAGAATCTCTGCAAAAGGTTGCTCCAAAACAGGAGGGATATAAGCGCCTCCAAATTTTCCAAAATACCCTTTTTCATCGGGATGAGTGTTTAAGTAAGAGTGTGACATCGTGGATTTCCTTGCATCAGTAGTTTTAAAATTTGAAAATATTATAGTTAGTTTGGCTTTATGATTTTCTTTATCTCTTTAGGAAGATGTGCGAAGGCTATCTTTTGCATTCCAATTTTCACATCTTCTTCATACACCATGACGTCTAGTTCCATAGAAGTCGGGTAGTAGCGGATGATTTTATAAGAGACTTTTAAGATATTAAAAGTGATTTTTTGCTCTGAAAGCTCGACGCTTTTTTTCTTTTTTGCCATGGTTATTCCTTCATATAGATGCCCGTATCTTTGACTTCTATAAGCCCTTTTTCTTGCAAGTTTGTAAGCGAGCGTTTGAAATCTTTTTTGCTCATGCCAAATGTTTTTGTGATAAGCCCCGCATCACTTTTGTAGTTGTAAGGCAAAATCCCTTTGTGTTGTTTGAGCAAGTCAAGCACTTTGTCGCCTGTTGCACCGCTTTTTTTGCTTCCAGGTTTTCGCAAAGTGAGGTCGATATTGCCATCTTTTCTGATGGTTTTGACATAAGCGGTTTTTTCATCGCCGAGTTTTATCTCCTCGAAAATTTCGCTGTGATAGAGTAGTCCTTCGTATTTTTTCTCCACGATGCACTTAAATCCAAGAGGCGTTTGAGCGATAACTATAATCTTTACTTGGCTGTTTGCATCAAGCCCTTTGACCCTTTTTTCAAAAAAATCACCCAGTTTTTCACTCCCGACCAAACGGTGCGTTCTCTCATCGTACACAACTTTGAGAAATCTTTTATCGCCGACTTTAAAAGGCTCTTTTTGAAACATATTTGGCACAAGCAAATCCTTCGCAAGCCCCCATTTCACAAACGCTCCAAAAGGTGCAACATCTATGACTTCAAACAGTGCGTACTCATCAAGCATAGCGATAGGCTGAAGCGTCGTAGCAACAAGTCTGTCCTCTGAGTCGGTGTACAAAAACACTTCAAGCAAAGTATCTTCAACCATCTCTTGCGTCACATAAGCCTGAGGCAGCAAAACATCTTTGCCGTCATTCGCCATCAAAAAAATCCCATGAGGCGTAAGCCTGTCAACCCGTAAAGTATTGATGCGCCCAAGTACTAAAAAATCGTTCTGTCTCATGATGGTATTTCCGTTATATAAAATTTGCGTATTGTATCTGTTTTGAACTCAAGGGGGTGTTAAGGAGATTTAAAAAAATGTGATACTTAGGTTATACTTTTTTTATAACATATGCTTTAAGGTTAGGTGTTATTTGATTAAGTTCAATATTTTAGTAGCCGAAGAAAAGTCTCTCCGCTCAAATAATCTAAAAAATTATTTTAAGTCTGTAAATCGTGTGGAAAAAAACTAAATGTTTTCTTTGCCTACACAACAGCAACGGCACTTGAGTATATTGAAAATCATGATTTTCATTGGATGATAACTGATATATTTATCGACAGTAAAGAGTTTACGAGTATTGATTTGGTAAAAAGACTTAACCAAATAAAAAGCATTCCCGTTATTTATCTCACGGATGTAAATTCTCCAGGGCATTGCACAATGGAACCGTGAAAAAAGCCTTCTCAACATACAAACACTCCATGGTGAAGGCTACAGACTCAAAATCTAGCCCTCACAAAAATCACCAAACTCAAAAATATGTTACCAAAGTATACAAATCATAAAATTCGCTATTTTTTTATAGAAATAACTAAATGTCCCAATAAAGTCTCATGTGAGCCAAATATTGGCCTAAGTAACATCAAGAAACTCCTAAAGCATTGTAAGTAACACTATATAACAAAATATTTTTTGTATTTTTGATTATAAAAATGTCACATCTATGTCATAACGTAGAGATAAAGTTTTTACTGTAAATAAACTTCAAGGACGTGAAATGATATATAAAAATAAAAAACACATTTGTTTGGCATTGAGTGCTTTGCTGGTGAGTTCTATGGGTCTTGTAGGATGTAGCGATAGCGGAGGGAGCAGTTCAAGTGCTGAAAATCCTCCGGCTGTTACAACTACAACAGTCTCTGGAGTCGCAGTAGACGGTTATCTTGCAGGTTCGATAGTTACTCTCAACGGGGTAAGCACCACAACTGGTTCTGATGGCCAATGGTCGTTGCAACATAGTGGAAATATTAATGATGTTGTATCTCTTAGCGGAGGAGTAGACACAAGTACAGGCAAAGCTTTTGAAGGTACTTTAAATGCACAACTTGGAGCAGATGGCGTACAAGTTGCTGTTACTCCTTTATCGACTTTAGTGAGTTCTTTAGTGCAAAGTGGTTCATCTTATGCAGCAGCAAGCGCAAAGATTGCTTCGCAGTTAGGCATCTCAGAAGCTACACTTACAGCAGACCCTATTGCTTTACTTGCAACAGGTTCAGCTGCGCAAAAAGCTGAAGCCGCCTCAGCGATCAAAAGTATTTTGGTAGTTCAAAAAGCAGCAGAAGCATGCGCAAAGTCTATGGGGAGTGTAGGCAGTGCTAACTACGAAGCAACCTTTGCTGGCATGTATGATGTGATAGCTGCACAACTCAATAGTGCAACTCCTTCTGCTGCAGCATTTGATACTGTTATGGCAAATACTGCTGCGATTACATCAGCACTTCAAACACAATTGGCTGCAACAGTAACAGACCCACTTTTAGATGAGAGACTTCAAGCTGCCTCAGAGAGTGTTGCAAGCATAGTGAGTTCTATTCAAAGTATTTCAGTTGAGAGTTTTCAAAACAATACAGACGTAACTGCTAAAGCCGTTGAACAACTTACAACTCTCATCGAAAATCAGCTCGCAGATATAGCAACTGCTACCGATATCGCAACTATTGGAGCCGCACAGGATGAAGCTGGCGTTGTTGCAGAGCAAAATACTATCGCTAATCTTGTGAATGACTATATTCAAAATCCTGGTTTGGATATCGTAGATACAACTCCACCAGTTGTTGACCCTGTTGTTCCACCAGTCGTAGATCAGTTGTTGACCCTGTTGTTCCACCAGTCGTAGATCCAGTGGTTCCTCCAGTTGTTGACCCTGTTGTTCCACCAGTCGTAGATCCAGTGACTCCACCAGCGACTACAAAAACTGTAGCAGTAACTGCCGCAGGGACAAATGATGCAAGCTCACTTGCTAGCACATATAACTTTACAGCAGGCACATACGCTTATACTATCACAGGTTTCAATGATGGCGATGTTTTAAATTTCCCAGATACCAATACACCTACTATCATAAACACAAGTTTTTCAGATACAGCCTTAATAGTTCAGTGGGCATATGACGGAAGAGTCATCACTGTCAATCTCTCAGGCATTCCAACAGCGGATGATGCAAATATTTACGGAACAACAAGCTTTAAAACAGCGTTTGGTACAAGTTCAATACAGTAAGCAGTCCTATTTACTCCCATGAGAGGGTAAATTTATATAAAAAAAATAATAAGGAAAACAAAATGGCAACAATGGCAAAAGTATATTTAACAGCGGGTGCGACAGATTACGTAGTAGCAAACACAAGTGATTTAATTTATGGTTCAACAGGGACAGAAACTATTGGAATAGCCGCAGGTGTCAATTCAATAACAGTGGATGCGAATACGGAAACGGTTGCATTTTCAGATACTGATGCTCTTAGTACTTATAAATTCATACAAACAGGGAATGTTTTGAGTGTTTACGAAAATGACGGCACTACACTAAGAGCTTCCGTAACTATTGATGATGATGGTTCTGCATTGGTGTTTAATAGTGTTTCCTATAATGTATCAATGGTTGCTGGCGTACCAGCAACCATGACACTAGGCGGAACTACTGTGAGTGCAAGTGTAATTGGTGCGGTTGTTCCAACAGTTTCAGGCACGGCAGCAGCATTGGCGGCAAGTAGTGCAGCATTAGTTGGTACTGATAATCCGACGGTGACGGTGACGGATGCGGCAAGTGCGGCAGTGAGTGCAGCAGATTTGGTAACAATCGGCACAGCTACGACAAGCACGGTAACAGTTACTAATGCGGTAGCAATCAGTGGTTCGGTAGCAGAAGCAACAGCGGCACTTGTCACACCAGCTACAAAAACAATAGCGGCTACGGCGACAGTTACACTTTCTTCCGACATAGCCACAACCAATCTCAACTCAGCCAACATTAATGCAATTGACGCAACGACATCAGGTGCATTAAATATCACTCTATCAGATAAAATCCTAGCTAGTACACTAGACAGTGTTACATTTGGTGGTGCCACTACTATTGTCTTGGCAGATGTAGCTGACAATGCAATTACTTCAGCCGATGGTACGGTTGCTTCTGGTCAAACACTGACAATTAATGGTTCAGCTATAACAAGTGCGAATGTATTAACTTTCGATGGTCACTTAGAATTAGATGGCAGTTTTATTGTAATTGGTGGTACTGGCAATGATACTATTACTGGTGGCGAAGGTGCGGATAGCATCACCGGTGGCGAAGGTGCGGATAGCATCACTGGTGGCGCTGGTAATGATGTTATTATCTTAACAGAAACTTCAGCGGTTGGTGATACCGTAATTTTTGCTACGACTGCCAACAACGGTATCGACACTATCACCGGCTTTGCGGCGAGTGCAGGTTCTGACTTAGCTAAGTTAGTGGCGGGAGCAACGACAAATGTTGCTCAAGCTGTGGATGGTATTGCTGACTTTGGAGTCTCCACCAACACGACGCTGACCGCTGGTGCTGCTGCGTTTGCCCTGACTGATGCCAATACCACTACTGAGGACATTATTGAGATCAATGCAACGCTGTCGTCCTTCGGTAATCTTGGACTTGCGGATGTGCTTGATGGCACAGAGCTGTTGAAGGCTCTAAGCTCGACAAGTACTGCTGCTACCTCGATTACGGCGAATACTGCCGGTGATGATTTCTATCTAGTGGCTTACCAGAATGGCAATGCCTACTTGTATCAAGTCACCAATAATGCAGACACCGCAGTGGTCGCGAGCGAAATCGCCTTGGTTGCCACCTTTGACGGTGTTGCTGCTGGTACATTCGTTGCCGGTGACTTTATAACTGATACTGGTGTTTCTGGCTCATCTTTCACTCTTACTACGGCCGATGATACCTTTAGTGGAGGAGCTGGCGATGACACTTTCGGCGGTACCTTTAGCAATGGAGGGGTAAATACGTTTAATGCCGGCGATACTCTCACTGGTAATGGTAGTGCAGGAGATACGTTGAATATCGGTCAAAGTATAGCAGCTACTGCCATAACTTTAGATGACACCTTTTGGACTCATATTACCGGTATCGAAAATATTGTGTTTAGCGACACAACGGCTGGAGTACAAACCTTTACTTTAAATGATAATTTCAATACAGCATTCACGGGTGGTGTACATCTGACGACCAATTCCACTGGCGGTGCGATTAATATTACGATGGGCGGTGCGGTTGCTGAGACGGCAACACTCACAACAACATCCACCGACGGTATCCAGACTATTGATACGGGCACAGGTGCAGGACTTGTCACAGTAGACGCACACTCCACTGCTGGTGCACTGAATATTAGTGGCGCAGATATTATCTCAGTGACAACAGATTCCACGGACGGTATTCAGACTATTGATACGAGTGCTGGTGCAGGTAATGTCACAGTGAACGCAACATCGACCACTGGTACCCAGAATATTACAACGGGTGCAGGTCACGACATAATTAGCGTCTCTTCTACTGCTGTTGGTGCGACAATCAATGCCGGTGGCGGTCAGGATGATATCACACTGGGTCTCGCCGATACCACTATTCAGGCGATTACCGTAGTGGCAGGTGATTCAATTCAAACGGGTATCGATACTATTGCCAACTTTGGGATAGCAACGGGCACTGGCAGCGATACGCTGGCTCTGGGTAGTACCACGTTGTTGACTGATACAGCGGATACGCTGACGGCGTGGATTGTAACAAACGGTATTGCAACTTTGGGTGGGTCTATACTTTCCGACTTCTTGACAGCTGCTACCACTACCACAACCTCAGGTGTGGTGGCCTACTATGATGGTGCAAACACTTATGTCGTGGCATCCGATGGTTTTGTTTCGGGCGTAGATGACACAGTTGTAGAGCTGGTTGGTGTTTCGACTGCGACTGCAGTTGGAGCCGCTGCAGCTACAACGATTCATATCGTCTGATAAAAAGAGAAAATGGGAAGTAGAAATTTAAAAACTCATTTTAGACTGCCGCGACTTCTTTGAAGTCTTGCAGTGACGGAGTTTTGTCATAGCATGCGAAGCGCGGCAGTCTAGTTTTTAGAGATGCCATCACTCATAAAGATTGCGCAAAACGCTTTATACCAAAAAAAGAGATACGCATCTTAAGATATATTTTCTTTCCTGAGTTTTAAAAAAGATATAATTTTAAGGCTTCAAAAAACAGGATAAGCATGATGAGAGTTGTAGTCTATTTTTTACTTGTTGTGATGATGGTTTTTATCCCTATCTCTTTTGCACCCAAAAAAGTTGTACAGATTGCACCTCCTAAGAGCAATATTGTAAAAGTTACGCTTCAAAGTCCTCCAAAAGAGGAGAAACCGCAACCAAAAATAGAAAAAAAAGAAGCGCTCAAAAAGAAGCCCATTGTAAAGAAAAAAGCAAAACCAGTTGAACAAAAAGTGATACGGCAAAAATTTTCACAGCCACAGCCAATTCAAGAAATCTTTTATGAGATACCAAAAGAACCAGAAATAGAATCCAAACCAGCCGTTTCTCAGAGCGTTGTTCCTGTGCAAGCTCCAAGTAGCACTCCTAAAAAGAGCAGTGTAGAAGATGCCTATTACGCCAAGCTCTACGACACGATCAATCAAAATAAAAAATACCCTCTCAAAGCCCTTAAACTTCGCCAAGAAGATAGTATTAATGTCTCTTTTAGTGTCTTAAAAAATGGGGAAATTATAAACTTCAAGATACTTAAAGAGTCACAATTTAGTTCACTCAACAATGAGGTGAAGAGAATGTTTGAAAAAATAAAGGTATTTGAAAAAATACCTCAGGAGCTTCAAGCCCCGCTTGAGGTAGAGATTACAATCAACTTTCAATTAAAATAGGAGAAAAAGATGAGCATAGCAGATATTTGGGCACATGGGGACTTTGTTATAAAGATTTTGATTATTGCGCTGATTGCAGTTGTAGTGATGGCATTTGAAAAAGGGTACCAATATTTTCAAACTTTTAGAGCAATGAAGCAACTCAGAGATAGAGAGCTTTTAGGTGAGCTTGATGGACTCAAAGAGGGCTTTGTAAAAAATACACTCTTAGAGATAAAAAACTTTAGTGGAACCTCTGAGACATTACTCAACGCTTTTGTTGGGGTAAAGCTTGACATGTTTGAATCACACATGATGCGTTATGTCACCATCATCGGCGTGATTGCTATCCTTGCTCCAATGCTTGGGCTTATTGGGACATTTATAGGTGTTTGGCATGTATTTGAGGGAGTTGGAAATATCGGTTTGAATGACCCATCTGTGATAGCGAGAGGGATTAAAGAGGTTATTGTTGACACGATGGCGGGGCTTATTGTGGCTGTTGTTGCTATGGTGTTTTATAAAACTTTTGAGTTTGTCAGTAGCTATTTTGTTACAAAATTTGAAGAAAAACTCTACAGACTTTTAAGAGGACACGATGCGTAGAGGCAAGAAAAAAAGGGCTTTTCACCTTGATATTGCCCCTGTAAATTTGATAGATTTACTCCTTATATTGCTCATATTTTTTGTGACAACTACCACATTTTTGCAACTAAAAGTGATAGAGCTTAATGTTCCAACTGCCAAAAATAATGAGACGCAATATAAAAAGAATCTTACCTATGTTCTGAGTATCAAAGAGGATTGTACGTTGTTTTTTGATAATGTGCCTGTGCGCAAAGAAAATTTATCTCAAATGATTCGGGCGAAATATCAACAAGATAAAAAAGCCATATTTCAAGTTGGGGCGGATAAAAACGCACCTTATTATTGTTTTGTTGCAGTGCTTGATATTTTTAAAGACAACAATATTGAAAATATTTCCATACTTACAAAAGAGAAGGGTGAATGATGATGAAGTTTTTAACACTATTATTATTGGCATGGAGTGTCTCGTATGGGGTTAATTTAGGGGTTGTAGATGTTGGCGCAGAGCAATCAAGCCAGACGCAAGCGCCATTTGAGAGTGTTTTTGAAGAACCAGAGTATCTTGAAAATAGTGAACATGTAAACTCTATGCCCTCCCAAAAACGTCTCACCACTAAAGAGGCGATGTTTATCCCTGGTGTGCAAGGTGACCCTGTAAAGGCGTTGCAAAGTTTGAGCGGTATTACTTCTGTGAGTGACACGAAGGGAGAGTTGTTTATCTACGGCTCTAAACCTGAAGAGTCCCTCACAACGATCAACCACCTCCCTATTGGATATCTTTTTCATTTAGGGGGTTTGCACTCAGTCATCTCTCCTGATACCATTGAGCAAATTGATGCCTATTTGGCAGGATTTGATGCGACTTATGGAAACGCTATGGGGGGAGTAATCAACATCACCCCAAAATATCCTGATAATACGCTCAGCGGATATGGTCATGTTGGACTTTTTGACTCCTCGGCTGGGATAAATGTTCCGCTTAGCGATAATCTTAGTTTTTATTTTGGGGCAAGACGAAGCTACTTTGACCTCCTTTTAGCCTCAATCGGAAAAGCAACAGGGACAATTGATGCCGACTCAAACACAACATATACAGAGTTTCCAAACTACTATGACATTAGTTTGTTTATGAAGTATCAAAAAGATAGCAACAATCTCTACTCCCTTGAGCTTATCAGTGCAGGGGATTCGCTAGAGATACAAAGCTACGATAACGCTATTAAAGACCCTGCCGCCACAGGAGAAATCAATGCAGATTATGGATTTACGACGCTGGGTTTGCGTCATCTTGGTTTTTATAACAGTCATGAGACCAACTCGCTTTTGTATAGCAAATACGAGTTTCAAAATTTAGAACTCTTTGATGGGTACTTTTTAAAGATTAAAACATATGAAAATGGTTTTTTCCATCAAAGCACTTTTTCGCAGGGTTCACATAAGTTTGTCGCAGGTGTTGAGCTGCAAAATTTTATCACTCCACTTGATTTGAACATCTCAAGACCTCCAACCGATGATAATCCAGACTATGACTTAACGACTGAGGATATTTACAAGATCAATACTACGATTGCAACAAATAGCGGGACACTTTTTTTTGAAGATATTTACTCTTTAAGCGATTCATGGCTTATGCGATACGGCGGACGGTTGGGTACTACCGATTATAACGAGCTAAAGAGCTATTTTGACCCGCGGTTTTCTCTCTTAAAATCACTTGATAACGCCAATAACGTCTCTTTTTCCACGGGTATTTATACCCAAATTCCTCTTGGGTATAAAATCGTAAAAGATTTAGGAAATCCAAATGCAACCTATGAGCGGGCAGAACATTATGTTCTCCACTACGACAACAGCTATCTTGAGGGGACAACATTTAACATCGATGGGTATTTTAAAAAATATAGAGATTTAGTGATAGAAGATGCAACCTACAACTATCTCAATCAAGGACGCGGGTATGCGTATGGGATAGATGTGAATCTCAAAGTGCGTTCAGGCGACTACTATGGATTTTTGGCATACACCTATTTAAATTCAAAAAGAGAGCTCTCCACGCAAAGTGATGATTTGTATCGATTTTATGGCGAAGTTCCTCACACGCTCCAGTTTGTAGGCGGCGTCAAATTTTATGACGATTTCGCCTTCTCTACAAGAGTCAACTATCATAGTGGCGCCCCTTTTACTGATGTAGTGGGAACATATTTAGAAGATGGAACTGGACGTATACGCCCTTTATATGAAGAGCCGTTTCGTTCAAGGCTGCCAGATTATTTTACCCTCAACATAAAAATTGCACAAGAGATAAAATATGCTGACAATACCTCTTTTGAGTGGTCGTTTGAGATTATGAATCTTACAAACAATAAAAATATCTCCTCAATTCGTTACAACGATGATTACAGTGAGAAGGAGTTTGTAACTGGACTCCCACTTATCCCTTGGTTTGATGTGACGTATAGATTTTAGATGAGGCTTCTTATAGAAGCTCTTTGAGATTGCTTCGCGTTGCTCGCAATGACCGTTACTTTTTTGCAATAACGGTTACTTCTTGTCAACAACTGTCATTTCTTTTCAATGACCGTCATTTCTTTTCAATGACCGTCATTTCTTTTCAATGACCCTCATTTCTTTGCAATGACCGTCATTGCGAGCAAAGCGAAGCAATCTATAGACTATCCAAATTGCCCCTTAACCCCTCAATAACTTGTTCAATTGCCCTTCTATGCGTAAGTTTAGAACTCTCTTATAGCTCACAACACAATCAATAACAATACTCTTCGTAATGTCACAACTATATAACAATATAAAAGTAGAATTTTTACTGTAAATAAACTTTAAGGATGTGACATGCTATATAAAGGTAAAAAAAATATTCAAGTGCTCCTTAGTGCTTTGATTATTAGTTCCATGGGTCTCGTAGGATGTAGTGATGGTGGGGAGAGGAAGTAGTTCAAATACAGAACCACTCGTAGCAGTAGTAAGAACAGTTTCTGGAGTCGCAGTAGAGAAAGTTATCTTGCAGGTTTGACAGTTACTCTCAGCAAAGGAGTAGACACAAGTACAGGCAAAGCTTTTGAAGGTACTTTAAAGGAAAACAAAATGGCAACAATGGCAAAGATATTTTTAACAACAGGTGCAGCAAATGATGTAGTTTCTAACTCAAAAGATGAGACTTTTGGTTCATCAGCATCAGAGGGAATCTCAATAGCAGCGGATTTTACAGGAGTAGTGGTTGATTCAAATACTGATACAGTAATTTTGGTTGGAGCAATTGATGCGTATTCATTTGAGCAAGCTGGAAATGTTTTGAATATCTATACTGCTTTTGATGGTTTCCTTGATGCTGCTATTGCAGCATATACAGTGAATTCTGCTGCATTTATTGCATACAATGCCGCAAATAGTGACCACCTAAATGGATGCGTTCATTTAAGTGCGTAACATAAGTTACATAAAGGGAAAAAAATGAAAACAATTTTTCTTATCATGATAGCTCTTATCCAAATCGTATCTGCATTTGACGATTATTACTATCAAAATGAAAACGGGGTTATTTTAGGGGTTGAGGACAAAATCATTGTAAAAATCAGAGATGGAGTTGCAATAGATAATCTTCTCTCGCAGTTTAATCTCTCATTTGAAAAAATGCTTGCTAAAAATCTCTATCTTTTAAAAGTTGAGCATAAAAAATTCGCCATAGATGTATCCAACAAACTCAGTGAGCATGATGCAATACAATATGCGCAACCCGATTTTATCAGAACAAAAACAAGAAGATAGTCATGATGAAAAAATATTTTTTTTTCTCACTCTTGTTGATGGGATGCGGAGGCTCTTCTAATAATGACTCCGATGCTGATATTTTCAATATGTTGTTCAAAGAGGAGCTTTACTGCTGGCAACAGCGGTATATCAATTATGAAAGTGGTTTTTATGCTTAAAATGGCAGAGGCGGCAAAGGAACTATCATCGTTTTTGCTGCTGGAAATGCTGGTGATGATATGGGAAATGATGAATCTTCCATTCCTGAGGTGATCGCAGTTGGTGCAACTGATAAAAATAACCTGCAGGTTTGGTATAGTAATCATGGGGAAAATTTAGACGTCATGACCCCAGGTGGGTATGATATAGGGATAGCGACCCTTGATGACATGTGCCAAAATGGCTTTGCATCTAGCGATGAAAACTATTTTTTATATGATGATGTCTTTTTATTTATCGGAACATCTGCTGCTGCTCCAATAGTCAGCGGTGTTATTGCTCTTTTCCTTGAGCAAAAACCTGACGCAACGAGAGCAGAGATAGAAGATAGGCGACATTGTTTATATTGATGGGAGAAATAATTCTTATGGATATGGCAAAATCAATCTAGCAAAAATAATATAATTCTGAATTATTCGTTAAATTTTATTAAATATGGTACACTAGACTTATGGATTGCTTTGTTGTTCCTTATCCTCATCATTGCGAGGAAGAATGACGAAGCAATCTATCCAATGTAACCTATGTAGCAAGCGAATCACAAGTTCCATGTAACATATAAGTGTTCATTATAAAAACTAACGTATGCGGGAGATTCTTTTTGAGTAAACTTAAGATACTGGTGATAGAAGATAACTCCATCACCGCAAAAGCATTGGAATATGATTTGAAAAATGCAGGGTATAAAGTACTGCTTGCATTCTCTTCTCATGCCGCGCTTGAGCACATCTTGCATAGTTCTTTTGATCTTTTAATAACCGATATAAATCTAGGAGATGCGCAGATGAATGGCATCGACCTCGTTAAAACCCTCAACAAAATCAAAAATATCCCTGTTATCTACCTCACTTCTCATGGAGATGATGAAACACTTGAAGATGTCGCAGAGACAAATCACTCTTATTATGTCAGCAAACCTTACGATAGCCAGAGGCTTCTAAAAATCATTAAACTTACCATTAATAGATATAAAATAAATGATATTGAAAAAATGTATTTAACCCAAGATATTATGTATGACATGAGCAACAAAATTCTTTATGCATATGACAAAGAGATAAAATTGACCATGAAGGAAAATCTATTTTTAGATCTCCTTGTCCACAAAAAAAATCAAATAGTCAGTACCTATGAGATAGCGCAATATGTGTGGAATGATGAAGAGGTTTCACAAGGGAGCATGCGCCAACTTATATCTAGAGCAAGAGAAAAATTTGTTCCTCTCTCCATCGAGACACACCATGGCGAAGGGTACAGGTTGAAGATTATGTAAAAAAGATGCATAAAAAAGTTTAAAAGAGTACTATACGCACGAATTCTACAAACTCTTATACAAAGGTTCACTGTTGAAAATTTTTTTGATCGTTTCTACACAAGTGGATGGGATTTTCCTCTCTCAGAGATGAGTGTAAGAAATAGATACCAGATGGTCAATGTCGGTATCTTTTTATCCACACTCGCACTTATTTATGCCATGATAAGTGATTATGTCAGCAACGCTATCTCGACACATACTGTTATCATTATCATGGAGGTGACAATCGTTCTTGTGAATATCATCATGATGATAACCTTGCGCAAATCTAAAAAAGCCTTTGAGTTTGTTGCTACGATCATAACAGCGCAATACACTTTCTTTTTTCTTACCATCGTCTATGCTGGTGATCCAACCGATGTAAAGCATGCGTGGTTCTTTACCTACTCCACTATTTTAATCTATTTTCAAAGTTCCAGGCAAGGGATTTACTGGTTCGTTTTTTTTATAGGCATGCTCCTTCTTGCCCCTTTTCAAGATTTTATCCATACCAATTACTCGTTTTATGAAGTCTCCTATCTCTCTTTGGTCTTAATTGTCATCTATGCAATCACCCATTTTTATCAACTTAAAATGGAAGAAGCCAACGCTTTGATTAAAGAGCAAGAAGATAAGCTCATTGCCAGTGAAAGTATTTTGAAAAAAGAGCTTCATCACAGGGTAAAAAACAATATGCAGTTTATTCTCTCTTTGTTCAAGCTCAAACTCGTCCCTTTTATGAACCCTCAGATTCAAAGAGTTATACAAGAAGTGACGTATAAAATCCAAGGTATGGCAAATGTTCATGACATACTCTATAAACAAAAAATACGCACAAGCATTGATGCAAACCAGTATTTTACAACACTCATCAACGCACTCAAAAACGGCTATGAAACAAAGGATATAAAATTTGAGATGCAAATAGATGCCACACTCAGTAACGACCAACTCATATTTTGTGGTTTGATAGTCAATGAAGTTGTTATGAATGCGATAAAACATGCCTTCAATAATCAAGAAAATGAGGGATGGATAAAACTCAACATCTCGAGCGATAAGACGCAAACTATTTTGGAAATCTCTGATAACGGAACAGGCATGAACACCTCAAGAAAAACCTCTTTTGGCTCCGAGATGATACAAAGCTTGATAGAAAATGAGCTCAAAGGCAAAATGAAACTAGAAACCGACAAAGGGGTAAAATATACTTTTTATATTCCACGCTAGAGAGGCTCACTAGAACAACTCAGATTGCTTCTCTTCGCATGCCATGACGGAGAGGGTGCGACGATGACGGTTATGGTTAGAATATAAGACTATAACGGTCATTGTGAGGAGGTACGACGAAGCAATCTAGGTTGTTTGAGTGAGGGAACCTTCTTTTTTCTAAAAATATTTTCATTCCACATAAACATCACAAGCGGCTATTTTGACTTGATTTCTTCCATTTGCTTTTGCGTCGTATAAGGCTGTGTCTGCTCTTCCTATTGCGATATCTAGAGTGTCATCCTCATGTATTTTAGTGATCCCAAATGAGGCTGTTTTGCTCCCTACCTCTCCAAAGATTTTTTCTTCTATCTGCTGCCTTACTCTTTGTGTGATTTCATAGGTGTCTTTTATAGAAGTTTTTGGTAACAGTATGAGAAATTCTTCTCCTCCCCAGCGACCGATGACATCGGTATCTCTAAAAACTTTTTTCAGCTCTTGTGAGATAGTTTGAAGAAATATATCCCCTTCATTGTGCCCATAAACATCATTAACAAGTTTGAAGTTATCAATATCCATCATGACGATGCAAAGTTGTGTTTTGTACCGATTTGCCTGTCTTTTTTCGTATGTAAATGTCTCTTCAAATTTATGTCGGTTATATAAACCTGTAAGCTTATCGGTAGAAGATAAAATTTCAAGAACTTTGTTCTCTTCGATGAGCTGTGCATTGACCTCTTGAAGCTTTTTGATTCTTGCTCTTAGGCGGCCAGCCTTTTTCAAAAATGAAAATTTAGACACACCATTCTCTGATTTTGAGATCCCCATGGATAACCTTTGCGTAAATTAGCTAAAAGTCTACAAAACAATTGTGACATATCTGTCACTACTAGATGTTACATTACTGCAAATTGAGGATAGAAAATGGCAGATTTTGATTTAGATAATTATATGCACCGACCAACAATACTTGTCATAGATGACACACTTGACAATCTAACACTTATGGCGAGTTTGCTCAAAAATCTCTACAGAGTGAAAGTTGCAAACAGTGGAGAAAAAGCACTCAAGTACCTTGAAAATACCCTTATGCCAGATTTGATACTCTTAGACATCATGATGCCCAAACTCTCGGGTTACGATGTTATCACAATGCTCAAATCAAACTACAAAACAAAAGATATTCCAGTGATTTTTTTAACGGCCATGAGTTCGATAGCGGATGAGAAAAAAGGTTTGGAGATGGGAGCTGTGGACTATATCACCAAGCCTATCTCTTCGCCGATTTTGATGGCAAGAGTGAAGGTTCACATCGAAAATAAGGCGGCAGCTGATTTTTTAAAAGACCAAAATAACTATCTTGAAGCTGAGATTCACAAGCGGACCCGTGAAATTTCTGCGATTCAAGATGTCACTATCCTTGCTATGGCTTCTCTTGCTGAGACACGAGACTCTGAGACAGGCAACCACATCAGACGAACACAGTTTTATGTTGCAGCACTGGCGCAAAAGCTCAAAAATCATCCCCGTTTTGCCCATTTTTTGAGTGAAACCATGATAAAGACTCTTTTCAAATCAGCTCCTCTTCATGACATAGGAAAAGTGGGTATCGCAGACCATATCTTGCTAAAAAACGGAAAATTTACCCCTGAGGAGTTTGAAATCATGAAAACACACACAACACTTGGACGCGATGCTATCGCTTATGCTGAGCAACAGCTTGGAACGCAGGTTGAGTTTCTCCGTATTGCCAAAGAGATGGCGTATTCTCATCAAGAAAAATGGGATGGAAGTGGCTATCCAATGGGCATAAGTGGGGACGCTATCCCTATATCCGCAAGGCTCATGGCGGTTGCTGATGTCTATGATGCACTCATAAGCCGCAGAATTTATAAAGAGGCAATGGCGCATGAAAAAGCTGTCTTTATCATTGTTGAGGGGAAAAATAGACATTTTGATGCGGATATTGTCGATGCTTTTTTAGAGCTCCAAGATGAATTTCGTGCAATTGCCGCAAGATTTTCCGATAGTGATGAGGTTATGGCTCTCAAAGCACAGCAGATGGCAAGATTTGAGGTGGTTTTATGAAAGGATTCCTTCCATTATTGGAGAGCATGAAGTTGAGTTTTAGGCTTATATTTGGATTCGCTGCAGTTTTGCTCATTACCCTTTTTATAGGCGTGTATGGTTTGTACGTATTTGCAACTTTAAATAACAATGTAAAAACCATCTATGAAAAAGGGTTTCTTGGCGTAAGCCATTTGAAACAAGCAAACATCAGCCTCATCCATATCTCCAAAAACGTGCGTCAAATGGCATTGGCACTCGACTCTGCTACGCGAGAAAAAGCAAAAAAAAAGATGCAGCAAAACATGAAAGAGCTCTCGATTGAGTTAGAAAAAGGGAAGATGAGTATCGATAGGGGAGAAAATTTAGAGCGATTAGTAGAGTTTCATCTCCTATATGCTGAATATGAAAAAAATATTAACACACTGATACCACTCATTGAAAAACATAAAAATAGTGAGGAGATATCGGTTGAGACATTTTTGCAAAGCAATTATTTTTTAGCATTGGTTGAAAATACAGAACAAAAACTCGAAGAGATCTCTTTAGCAAAAGAAGAAGCGGCTAAACGCTCAGCTATTGAGGGCGCTCTTATTTATCAGCAAAGTGAGATGGTATTTTTCTACCTGTTTCTTTTAGCGCTCATTGGCGGTGCTTTTTTCTCTTGGCTGAACATTCTCTCTATCCGTCGTCCTTTGGAGACTTTACGAACATCTATCGAACAACTTGCCTCTGGAAACCTCGATATTGTAATCCCTTATACACAATATACAAATGAGGTAGGCAACATTGCAAACTCAATCGTTGTCCTTCAAGAGGGGGCAAAAATGAGAGAGTTGCAACGTCAAATCAAAGAAAAATTGGCGGAATTTGATGAAACTTTATTAGGTATCTCTACATTTGCAGAGTTTGGAAATACACTGCTCGCTAAAATATCTCAATACATGGGGACGGTTTATGGTGCGCTGTATATTGCAGACAAAAATCAAATGCAACTTGTCCGAGAAGGGAGTTATGCATGTGATGATGCTATCCATATAGCGGAGTTCGCTTTTGGGCAAGGACTCGTTGGGCAAGCGGCTTTGAGTCAAAAAACAATGATTTTAAAACTAGACACAGGAACTGCTGTTGGCATTACTTCAGGAGTAGGAACGTTAAACATTCACACCCTTCTTATCGCACCGATACTCAATGATAAAAAAGCAGTGGGAGTCCTCGAACTTGGCTCATTTGATGCGTTTACTTTAGAACAAATAGCATTTTTAGAGATACTTTTGCCCTCGGTTGCTATTAAGTTAAGAATTTTAGAAGGCAATATTGAAACGAAAGAGTTACTTGAGCGAACACAAATGCAGTCCATGGAGCTTGCAGCATCGCAGCATCAGCTTCTTGTGCGCCGTGATGAGTTAGAAAAAAACAATAAACTCCTCGCAGAACAAGCTTTGCAAATGTCGCAACAAGCAGAAGAACTGGCCGAGCAGCAAGAGTCACTTGTTCAGCAACAAGAGGCATTGTTTCAAACAGAGGAGAGAACGCGTCTTATCCTCAGTTCCGTCAATGAGGGGATTTGGGGGTTGGATGCGGCTGGAAAGAGCACTTTTGTCAATGAAAGCACCATAGAGATGCTCGGATATACTAAGCAAGAACTTTTTGATGCCAACATGCACGCTCTCGTGCATCACTCTTATCCAGACGGCACAGCGTATCCAAGAAAAAATTGTCCTATTTTCTTGACATCAGTAGATGGAGTAGGCCGTAAAATTGACAATGAAGTTTTATGGCGCAAAGATGGGACATCTTTTCCTGTGGAATACGAAACAACGCCACTTTTAAAAGAGGATAAACTCATCGGAACCGTGATAGTTTTTAGAGATATAACCAAACGCAAAGAGGTAGAAGACGAGATAAACAAAGCCAAAAAAAGTGCAGAAGATGCTACAAAAGCAAAGTCAGACTTTTTGGCAAATATGAGTCATGAGATACGCACACCCATGAACGCCATTATAGGAATGTCCCATTTAGCGCTTCAGACAGATTTAAACGCTAATGATATTCTTGATTTTTCTAAGATAGAAGCAGGAAAAATGGAGTTTGAAAACATTGATTTTTACCTTGAAGATGTTTTAGAGCATTTGGCAGATTTATCTGTTATAAAAGCGCAAGATAAAGGGCTTGAACTCCTTTTTGATGTTGGCATGGATGTCCCTACAAGACTTATAGGGGATTCGTTGCGTTTGGGACAGGTGATGATAAATCTCGTAAATAACGCCATAAAATTTACCCAAAAAGGGGAAATTACGATTGGTATCCATAAGATTGCAGAGGATGAAAATGGGGTGGAGCTTCTTTTTGAAATCAAAGATACTGGAATCGGCCTAACACCAGAACAGCAAAACAATCTCTTTAGCCCATTTTCTCAAGCAGATGCCTCTACAACTCGCAAATATGGCGGTACAGGTTTAGGGCTGAGTGTTAGTAAAAAACTTGTTGAAATCATGCAAGGGGAGATTGGAGCTAAAAGTAAGATAGGAGAGGGGAGCAATTTTCACTTTACGGCAAAATTTGGTGTGCAACATGAACAAAGAAAACTCTCCGTGAGTCCTGAGGATGTGAAAAATTTGCGCATTTTAGTGGTTGATGATAATGCAAGTGCTAGAGAGATACTTTTAAGCATGCTCACATCGCTCAAGCTTACTGCCACTGCAGTCAGTAGTGGTCATGAGGCAATCGGAGAGTTAGAACAAGCTCAAATCGAATATAAACCTTATGAACTTATCCTCATGGATTGGATGATGCCTGGAATGGATGGTTTGGAGACTGTTAAACGGATTCGTGCAGATAGTAAACTCTCAAAAATACCAACGTTTATCATGGTTACAGCCTATAGTCGTGAAGAGTTGCTTCAAAGCAGTGCGGGTATCGCTATTGAAGGTATTTTAGTCAAACCCGTTACCCCTTCTACTTTGTTTGATAGTATTCTCAACGCTTTAGGCAAAGAAGTGGTGCAAAGTACAAGAAGACATGAGAGAGAGGCGAACTACATAGAAGCGGCTAAAATGCTCAAAGGTGCCCATTTACTGCTGGTTGAAGACAATCTTGTCAATCAAGAGTTAGCTATTGAGTTATTGAAAAATGCAAGCATAAAAGTGGATGTTGCCCAAGATGGTGCCCAAGCTTTGCAAATGGTGCAAAATTTTGAGTACGACGGTGTTTTAATGGATTGTCAGATGCCTGTGATGGATGGGTTTGAGTCGACACGTCAAATACGCAAAATTTCAAGATTGTCCACTCTTCCAATCCTCGCCATGACAGCAAATGCTATGGCAGGAGATAAAGAAAAATGTATTGAATGTGGAATGAATGACCATATTGCCAAACCAATTGATATTGCACATTTCTTTCTCACAATGGCACGGTGGATAAAACCTAAAAATGCAGAAGCAAATGAGATATTGCAAATAGAAGGGATGGATATAAAAAGTGCTTTAGGGCGCATTGGGGGAAATAAGGAGCTTCTTTACAAACTCCTTGACCGCTTTGTACAAACGCAATCAGATGCGATGGTTCGTATCCGCAAATCCATCGAAGACAAGGATATGCAAACTGCAATAAGAGAAGCACACACGATAAAAGGGTTGGCGGGAAATATTGGTGCAGATGTACTTTTGAACTATGCGCAAGAGCTTGAGAGGGTATTAAAAGAGGGTGAAACTGAAAACTTTAAGCGTTGTTTGGAGCTCACTCAAAATGAACTCTCAATTATTGTGCATAGAATTTCAGTCGCTACTCCAGAACCAACACAAGTCCCAAAAGCACAACCGCAAATAGAGAAAGTAGACTTAAAAGAGGCGCTTAAAAAGCTCGATAAACTTCTAGAAGAACTTGATGCAGAAGCAGCAACAGTTGAAGAGGAACTTTTTGATAGCTTAGTCGCCCTTGGATATGGCATCACCATCAAAAAAATCAAAAAAGCGATTGAAAAGTTTGAGTTTGAAGAGGCAAGAGCCTTGCTTGCGCAAATATTGGCAAAACTTCCTTAAATCATTGAAGCCAAAGTCACCTGATTGCGCCCATGTTTTTTGCAATAGTACAGAGCCGCATCAATGCGTTGTAGCATGGCATCGGTAGTTTCATGCGCTAAAAAAGCACCTAATCCTACACTGACTGTAAGAGGTTTCATTTTTTCAGCTATTGTAATGCGAAGTTTTTGAGCTACTTTGTGCGCCTCTTCAAGAGAGGTATTTGGAAGAATCACGATAAACTCTTCGCCTCCCCAGCGACCGATAATATCTGTTTGGCGTAAATTATCTCTCATAATTTGTGTTAATTGTTGCAACACTTCATCCCCTTTGAGATGCCCAAAAGTATCATTGACTGCTTTGAAAAAATCAATATCAAGTATCATGACACTACTTGCATACTCTTTGTAGCGAAAGACTCTTTTTTGTTCTTCTTGGAGTACCTCATCGATTTTTACACGATTGTAAAGTCCTGTAAGCTTATCTGTAATAGAGAGTTTAAGCAATTTAGCGCTGTGCTGTTTTAGAACATAATAACGCCACATAAAGAAAAAAACACCAAGAAGTAAAAATACAAGATATTGCAAAACAGTTTCGTAACGGATCCCCTCTTGAATAGTAAGCCCCGTATGTTTATTGATGATTGTCTCCCACGCAATAGAGTATTTTCTTTGAGCACCCCGATGCGAAGATGATTTTCATACCCTTGCGGTTGACCAGAGATTTTAAGATTAAACCATCCCTCTTTTTTGATAACATAAGCGGCTACGATGAGTGAGCGCACCGTCATATCTGCTTTTTTTTCTGAAACCATTCGCATGGCATCAGACTCTGAGACAACGCTTATCATTTTGAGGTTTGGAAAATCCTTGCTAAAGCGCTCAAGGATGGCCGTCCCCGCAGGAAGCACGACGCTCTCATGGTCTACGCCATGAAGGTTTGCGATAAAAGGGTGCTCTTCACGGGTAATGAGAATATTTGGGTCAGATAAAATGGGCTTTGTAAAGATAAGCCATGCCTCACGCTCGGGCGTTTGGTTGACAAAACTTAAAATATCACATTTTTTTGCCTTGGATAAAGAGAGCGTCTCTTGCCATGTTTTAGTCTCTACTAGCTTTATTTTCACTCCTGCACGCGCTGCTGCCAACGCTACCAAATCTGCTGCAATCCCCACATGTTTCCCATTTTCAATCACTTCAAACGGCTCCCAGTCAGGGTCAACACACATAGTTATCTCTTTTTTTTCTTGAAGATATGCGCGCTCTTGGCTTGAGAGATGAACGGCTGGCTGTGCAAGCAAAAGAGAGCAGATGAGTAAAAGTGGTAGAAAAATGTGTTGCATGGGCTTCCTTATTTGGTATGGTATCTTTTTAAAATCCAGAGATTGCTTCGTTCCTCGCAATGACGGAGGGATTCCTCGCAATGACAGAGGGATTCCTCGCAGTGACGGAGAGATTCCTCGCAGTGACGGAGAGATTCTTCGCAGTGACGGAGAGATTCTTTGCAATGACAGAGAGATTCTTCGCAATGACAGAGAGATTCCTCACAATGACGGAGAGGTTTCGCCATGACAAAGGGGTTTTGTTTTATAGCCGTCATTGCGAGGAATCCCTCCGTCATTGCGAGCAAAGCGAAGCAATCTAAATACAACTGCATCAAAAAACATAACTTGCCGAGAGTGTGAGCATATCATCCCCATAGCGATAGTTTTTAGAATCTCTCAGCTCGAATTGTGCTCTTAAATGAAAAGCCTTGTTGAGCGAAGCTTTATAGAGAAAGTTTACCACACCGATGTCACTTTGAGGCATAATCGTCTCATCCAAATCGATGCGCGCATATCCTGCAATCAAAGTTTGGTTTGCAAGTCCTACCATTTTTAAATCATATTTGAAAGTAATTTTACCCATTTTGCTTTTTGCGATGGCAGAGAGCGAGTCATCTTGTGCAAACATATAAGGGACGGTGACATATTCTGGATAGCCTCCCCAATTTCCAAAAGCTGTTACTGTTTTTGTATCGCCCGTAAAAAAATTATAAGCCAGCGAGGTCGTCAAACCGATGTTTTTGCTCTCAAGTGAAAACTTTGTTCCATAGAGTTCATAACTTCCATTGATACCAAAAGTGCGAAGAAAATCTTTAAACTCCCCCACTTCTCTTACACCGTACCCTTGGACTTCAAGCGTTGCTTCAAGCGCAGAGCCAATCATGAAAGGCAAGGCAATATCAAGATAAAACTCATCAAGAACGTCGGGGCAATAGTAGTTCCAAACTTGGGCTTTAAGAGCGTTTTCATAAACAAGCCCGCTCATGAAAACGCCTTGATTGCCTGATATTTGCGATATATCAAGGGTCGTGCCCTCGTTTGCGTCTATAGTTTGTAAGTCGCTCATGGAGAGAGAAGTGTATGTTTGTGCAGACATGCTCTCAAAGTTTTTAAAGCTCACTAGTCCATCGAGCCCAGACATTTTTGTGATGTAAGAGAGGGTGATTGTGGTGTTTTGCACATCTTTATTTGTAAAAGTATACGCCTCAAAAAGGTTGGGAATAATTCTATAATCATAAGTCGCAACGATAGGCGTGTCAATCTCTTGACGTCCTGCTTTAAAGGTAGAGTTGCTTTTTGCGAACTCTAAAAAGGCTTCACCCAAAAGAGCGTAAGGTTTTTTGTTCTCATCAAACATATATGCATCAACTTTTTTAGGGTTATCGTCTCGCAGACCTAAATCGCTGGTAATATAATATGCCGCTTGCGCTTTAAGACCTTGCCACTCCCCCGTCTTTGCACCCAGTTTTCCGCCTACTCCAAAAGTTGACTGACTAAGTTTGGGCGCAATTCTCTCATCATGCACATACATGACCTTCGCATAGCCTATAGGTGTGGTGTTTTGCAAAGCATCTAACAGCAACTCCTCACCATGAAGCGATGAGAATAAAACTGCAACCCAGAAAATAAAAGTTATTTTTTGCATTTCCAAGAGTTCCTAGCATGCTGCGCATTTTTTTGTCAATAGACTTCTTTCAAACCAAAGATTATTTTGCATGACTCTCATTGCGAGCAAAGCGAAGCAATCTAAAAGAGGGTTACAAAAAAATCTATTTATTATAGCCGCCTCGTGCCATTATTGTCAATTTGAGTGGAGTCTAGTATAGTCTCATGTGAAATAAAGTAGCTTCTAAAGTGATGTTAGGTAGTATATTTTTTAAATTTAAAACTCCTTAAGAGACTTTTATGAGAGGAGAATATGCAGGGGCAAAATATGCAAAAGATACTTTTAGTCATCCTTATGATGGTGCAGTTTGGGTGTGCGGGTGAGACATATTATCTCCAAAATGGGGAAAAAATCCCTCTTTTGCCTCATGATAACTCTCTGAGAAATGCTCAAAATATCGACTACTACACCAATGACAAAGGGGTGGTTTTGGGTGTGAGTGATACGCTTGTGGTAAAAGTAAAAAGTGGGGTTAGTATACAAGCAATTATGAAAAAATATGACTTAGAACTTGTGAAAAACCTCTCTGAAAATTTGTATCTGCTTCAAGCTACGCATAAAAACTTGACATTGCAGAGTGCAAATAGCCTCAGCCAAGAGGAAGGAGTTGTGTATGCGCAACCTGACTTTGTAAAAAAAATCTTACCTAGGTAGCGTGAAGATGAGGATTTTTTTGATAGTGTTTGGGTTATTTTTTTTGGTCGGATGTGCCAATAATGGGACTACAACAACAGCTGTTGACATGGTTGCGAATGAGCCGTATTATAGCAAGCAGTGGTATTTGGACTACAACGCGACTGTGTATGCCCGCAATAGAATCGATGCTAATGCGCATATCCACGCAGGGAGTGTTCTTAAAAATTATACTGGCAAAGGTGTTCGCATCGCTGTCATAGATGATGGGCTTGATGAGTCGCATGAGGATTTGGCGGGTGCTGTGGTTGAGACGTTTGACATCATTACAAAATCAACAAATGTTGCGCATACCTATCTTCATGACTCTCATGGTACTGCTGTTACAGGAATTATCGGTGCTAGGGTTAATGGCAAGGGGATTCATGGCATTGCAAGTGGAGCTGATATTATTTTTTTGAAATATGCACAGGAGATGAGCGATAGCCAAACGATAGAACTTTTTAACAAAGCACAAGAGTTTGGTGCCGATATCATCAACTGCAGCTGGGGGACAAATGATGTCTCAGTGGCTGTCAAAGAAAAAATACAAGATTTGGCTATCAACGCAAGGGACGGTAAGGGGATGATTATTGTCTTTGCAAGTGGCAATGACGACCAAGACATGGGTAATGACGAGTCGGCTATTTTGGAAGTCATCTCTGTGGGTGCTACCGATAAAGATAATCTCAGAGCATGGTATAGCAACTACGGCGAAAATCTTGATTTAGTTGCCCCTGGAGGCTATTATCTGGGGATAACAACGCTTGATCCGATGGATGAGAGTGGAGTGGCTTCTTTGGAGGAAAATTATCTTTTGTATGATGATGTAAACGCATTTATTGGCACTTCTGCCGCAGCCCCTTTAGTGAGTGGAGTAATCGCCTTGATGCTTGAGAGAGACCCAAATCTTACAAGAGTTGAGGTTGAAAATATCCTCCACGAAAGTAGCGACAAAATCGGCTACGTAGCCTATATTAATGGGAGAAATAACTACTACGGATACGGCAAACTCAACCTCTCTTCAAACGAACTACTGCGCTAAAATCTACTAGACTTCTTGCATAACCCACTTTTAGATTGCTTCACTTCGTTCGCAATGACGGTCATTGCGAGGCACCGACGAAGCAATCTTTGGTTTGAAAGAAGTCTACTGCATAAAAGCAAGTAAAGAGGCAGCTATGGCGACGTTTAAAGATTCTACGCCTCTATTCATGGGGATGCTAAGGGTGTCATTACAAAGCACTTGAACTTCGCTGGAGACTCCCTCGCTCTCATTGCCTATGACAAAAATTGTTTTTTCGTGCGGCACTAGTTCGTAAATACTGTGTTTGGCATGAGAAGAGAGAGCATATATTTTAGTGTCGCCAAGTGTTTTGAGTACATCTTCAATCGCTTCACAAAAATAGATGGGGAGTTTAAAAAGTGTTCCCGCACTCGCTTTTATAACAAGCGGCGAGATTTTCGCACTGTTTTTTTTAGGCAAGATGATACCATCAACATTTCCAGCCGCACATGAACGGATGATCATCCCAAGATTTTGAGGGTTTTGGATGCCATCAAGGGCGATAAGTCTAAAAGAGCTTAGTTTTGCGATTTCATTTGCATTTTTATAGGTTTGCGCGATGATGTCGATGGCGACGCCTTGGTCTTGTTTGGCATTTTTGCTGATGCGGCTGAGAGCTTGTTTGGAGTGGTAGGAGATTTCAAGCCCTCTTTTTTGTGCGAGCGACAAAATCGTAGCCACCGCTCCGTCAGTTTTGTTGGAGTCTGCTAAGTGAATTTTGTGAATGTTGATGGTATCGTCTTGCAAAACCTCTATAACAACGTTTCTGCCATAGAGTGTTATGACCTTGTCAAAATACGCTTTTTTATGTAAATACTCTTGTGAATCTTGCACGAAATGCCCTTGTGTGAATTGGTGTCATGGTAGCATATATTGGCGTGAATCTGCGCGTTTTATATGCCTAGAAATTTAGACGATAGCGTAAACTATCTCTTTTTTATTTTTGGTGATTTTGATTTCCTCTACGTGTAGCCCTTCGATTTCAAGTCCCATAAACGCATCTAAAGAGTCTATATTATGTTTTGCAACTTCCCGCAGAACTTTGCCTCTGTAAGCTTTCGCCCAGTGACTGACTATTTTGCCCTCTTTTAAAAACTTCAACGTCATGAAGGGTTTTGTCAGTTTGTAAAACTTTTCATAATATCCTGCCCGAAGGTCTAAAATCTCCTCATTTGCTAAGAGCAAATCGAGTTGATAAGTAAAGCGCTTGGAGTAAAATTTCTCAGGAGCATATTCTCTTAAGGTATTTGTTTGTTGGATTTTATAGTTAGCAATGGGGTCGCCTCCTAAGATTGGACCGTAAAGATTGGAGAAAATAATCGTGTTTTCTTTGAGATATTTTTGAGCTTTTTCATCCAGCGAAGCAAAATCAAGTGCCTCATATGCAACCCCTTGGTACCTCTCAATCGCGCACATGAGGGGTGAGGAAAAAAGATCACACATGTAGGGTTGGCACTCGCTAAATTTTTTAAATCCAAAAAGTTTGCATATTGCTTCTTGGCTGGCGGTTTTGAGTAAATCGTTGTAGGCTTGGAGGATTTCTTCTCTTGCTTTGTTTGAGCCTAGCAGCTCTTTTGCCCCTTCGTCTCCACCGCTTTGTTTGCTCTCAGAGGGCGAAAATAGTACTTTTAACATAGGTTTGCCTTATGCAATAGATGAATAAAATTTTACCTCATTGTATCAATTTTAATGCTATAATCAACCCAAATTTACAAGCGAGGTTTGGTATGAAACTGTTTTTATTATTTGTTTTGTCAGCTCTTTTTACATGGGCTAATGCAGGTTTAGTAGTTGGAACTGTCCAAAAAGTTGCGGGAAATGTGAAGGTCAAGAACGAAGGTTCTATCAAAAAAAATAGTGTCAATGCAGGGCTTGAGATGCAAGCTGGAGATTTGCTCACAACTGCCAAAGAAGCATCGGTACTGATCAAACTCATAGATGGCTCAGCCGTTGTTTTGGATGCAAGTTCAAGTGTTTTGTTTGCGTCTGGTGACACTATAGAGCAGCAAGGCGGGAAGATTTTTTATAAAATAACATCCAGAGATGCCAAAAATGCACTTAAAATCAAAACACCTTTTGCCATTATCGGTATCAAAGGGACAACGTTTGTGGTCAATGCAACTGAGAACGCTTCCGTGACACTCAAAGAGGGTCTGATTGGGGTTACAAGTATAAAAGAGGAGTTTGAACTCTATAGAAAAAAAGTCCAAGAGGAGTTTAACAGCTTCATCGCAGACCAACAGTCTGAGTTTGAAAAATATAAAAACGAGCAAAATAAATATGCCGTTGCAGAAGCAACCAAAGAGTTTGACTTAGAAGCGGGAAATAGAATCTCATTTAGCGGTCAAAAAGTCAACGAAGATGCTTGGAGCAAGGAAGATGACGCAGAGTTTGAGCGTTTTGAACAACTGATAAACGCCTTCAAATAAAGTCATGAAAGAGAAACTTCTATACTTAGGGTTGCTTGTTCCACTTTTGGTTGTGACGCTCTTGTTGCAGATATATAAAGTGGAACCTTTTGAGAGTTTTTCACTTCGTTTCAATGATATAAATTTCGCACTCCAAGAGAAAACTCCAAACGAAAATATCGTTTTTGTTGCAGTAGATGAGCCTAGCGTCAACGTCTATGGCAGATGGCCGTGGAATCGAGAAATACTCGCAAAAGGGATTGAAAATTTAAACCAAGCAGATGTTGTTTTGCTCGATATGATATTTTCAGAACCTACAAGCCAAGACCAAGATAGCGCACTCGCTGAGGCGATATCGGGCCTAAACAGCAGTGTTTGCGGTTTTTTCTTAAGACACAATGCTACGCAACAAATAACTGATGCAGAGCTTGAAGTGCTCGGCGACTCCTCTTTGGATCTTCTTCAGTCTCAAGTCCAAGAGCATAAAAATCCATTTTTCATATCGGCCCCTTATGCAGAGATGAATATTTTAGGAGTTTTAGAGGCTTGTAGCCTCTCGGGAAGTTTTTCTACCCTCTCAGAGAGTGACCATTTGCTTCGCTCATACCCGATTGGAGTCTATTTTCAAAATCTTTTATACCCATCTTTGGCGTTGCAAGGTTTAAGACTGAAGTTTGATACCGATGTAAAAAGGGTAGATGCAACCCATGTCCAGATTAACGATAAAGTGATTGGACTCAATGACAAAGGTTTTATCCGACTCAATTTTTACAAGCCTGAGCTCTATAAAACAATCTCCTTTTTGGATGTCGCAGAGCAAAAAATAAAGCCTGAATATTTTAAAGGTAAAATTGTGATTTTGGGTATCACTGAAGTGGGTGCGGGGGATGTTGTAAGTACTCCGATGGGCTCTATGCCTGGACCGCTTTTACACTACACATTTCTTTCAAATTTACTCGAAAATCACCTTATAGTTGAACCCAAACATATTTCAAAAATACTCATGATATGTATGGTGTTCTTCCCTTTTATTTTAGTTTTGCTTCTTAAAAAAATTCTCTATCGGGCCATTTTAAATATCACTGCTTACTTGATGCTTTATGTTTTAATACGGTATCTTTTTGTCCATGACATGATTTATATAGACCTGTTTTACCCACTTGTTGCGCTTATTCTGAGCGTTGTAGCTGTTGAGGCAATTGCATTTAATATCCAAGAAAAAGGGGGACGTTTTATGAGAAATGCTTTCTCAAGCTACCTCTCAGCGGATTTACTTGACCAACTTATAGAAAATCCTGAGGCACTTGCTCTTGGAGGTGAGAAGAAAGAGTTGACAATCCTTTTTAGTGATATTCGAGGGTTCACAACGATCTCAGAATCGATGGATCCTGTGAGTTTGATTACACTTCTGAACAGATATTTTACCCCCATGACAAACTCTGTTCTCAAACATGGCGGGATGCTTGATAAGTATATCGGAGATGCAGTGATGGCATTTTTTAATGCACCTGTTGATGTCAAAGAGCATGCAAATGCAGGGTGTGAGACGGCTTTGGAGATGATAGAAAAACTCGATATCTTAAATGTGCAACTTGCAAAAGAGGGGATTCCTCCAATTAAAATCGGCATAGGACTCAACACTGCAGAGGTCGTTGTAGGTAACATGGGTTCAGATACAAGGTTTAACTACACTGTTATCGGTGATGGCGTGAATCTCTCTTCCCGAGTCGAAGGGCTCACAAAAAATTATGGTGTGAGTATCTTGATAACCGAATTTACCGTTGCAAAATTAACCAAAGATTTTGTTTATAGAAAAATAGAACCAGTCAAAGTAAAAGGCAAAGATGAAGCGGTGCTCCTTTATGAGCTCATGCCATCAACCCAAACATCCAAAGAGTTGAAAAAACTTTATGATGAATCGTTGGAGATTTATATCAAGGGAGATTTAGCAAGAGCAAAAGAGATGTTTAGCGAGCTTGTTTTAAAGTATGACGATTACCCTTCAAAATATTTTTTAGAGCTTATTAGCGAAAATCGTCCATGGGGTGTTCATAAGATGACCACGAAGTAATTTTTTGATTAAAAGTCATTTTAAAACTACAAAAACATTTTCAGAAAGGTAAAATAGTGTTCAGAAGAATTTAATAAGGAGATGCAAAATGGCTTGTCAAAAATGTCAGTCGATTCCACGTGTAGAAGATGAAAATGGTACTTTGCTTGTCAGTTGTAGTGTGAGCGAGCTTGCTGATAAGATGGTGCAGTATCTCTCAAAAAATGGTATTGCATTTGAAGTTGAGGATGAACAAACGCTCTGGGTACAAGTCAAGGGCTTTTTAAGTATGCTTGAGGATTTGTGTAGCACCTGTTTTTTAAGCAAAGTGGAGAGAGAAGGGGTGAGTCTGCTTTTTTTACAAAATTCGGAGATTTTTACTGCAACCAAATTAACGCGCATGAAAACAATGCAGCAGTACAAAGATTTGATAGGGACCAAAAAACTTGCGAGTATCATAGAAAATGGTGCACTGACAACACATTTTCAGCCTATAATCGACATAAAATCAAATACTATTTATGGTTATGAATCCCTTGCGCGGGGTGTTGACGAGGACAACTCTCTTATCTCTCCTGATAAACTTTTTAGTTGGGCAAGAGAGGGAGATATGCTTTTTTATCTTGATCGTGCGTGTCGTGAGACTTCGCTTAAAACCGCTGCGGTAAAAAATATCCATTCCAAAGTATTTATCAATTTTATACCAACTGCTATTTATGACCCTGCACACTGCTTAAAATCAACAGTTCAGTGGGCTAAACAGCTCGATTTTGACCCTAGAAATATTATTTTTGAAGTGATTGAGAGTGATTATGTAGAAGACTTAGACCATCTCAAACGTATTTTGGAATTTTACAAATCTCAAGGCTTCATGGTTGCCCTTGACGACGTTGGAAGCGGTTACTCTTCGCTCAACATGATAGCAAAGCTCCTTCCAAATATTGTCAAAATTGACCGTGCTATTATCGATGGGATTGATACAAATAGTGTCAATCAGTCTATTTTTCGAGCCATTACGCAAATAGCCAAAGAAAATGGCATTATCGTCCTAGCTGAGGGGATTGAGCGCGCTGAAGAGTTGGCATTTTGTGCTAAAGAAGGAGCTGATTTGGCACAAGGGTATTATTTTGGAAAACCCTCTGCAGAGCCACGAAGAAAAATATAAAGAGTCACGAGAGCGTTTATTTTTTATGGCAGATTAATAATTCTTAATTATAATGGTCAATAAACTCTCTTGCTAGGCTTGGATATAATGACAAAATATGCTAGAAATTTGGATGCCAACGATATACTAGAGCTTATATTTGTTTACTTGACCGAAGTAACATCGCTTAGAAATCATGACGATATTCTTATGGTTCTTGCGGATATGGGTCGGACACTTACAAGTGCCGATAGGTGTACTGTTTGGGTTGTCAGTGATGATAAACAAAAAATTTGGACTAAAGTCGCACACGGCATTGACCCTATTGAGATTCCTATTCACTCAGGAATCGTTGGAACTGCAATAGCTAACTCTCAAAAAATCATGATTGATGATGTGTATCAAGATGATAGATTTAATCCCGATGTTGACAAAAAAACAGGCTACAAAACTAAAAGCATGATGGTTATCCCTATGTTTAACAGTGATGATGAAATCATTGGTGCTTTTCAAGCAATAAACAGCAGAAGAGAGAGTGGTGTTTTTGATGAATCAGACATGCAAAGACTGATGCTTGCGAGTACATATGCCGCTGAGACACTCGCGTCTGCAAGGCTAACCCAAGAGATAGAAGATACACAAAGAGAAGTCGTTTTTACTATGGGAGCTGTTGGAGAGAGCAGAAGCAAAGAGACAGGAAACCATGTTAAAAGAGTTGCCGAGTATTCAAAAATCCTTGCCCTTGCGTATGGGTTGTCTCAAAATCAAGCAGAACTTTTAAAACAAGCAAGTCCTATGCATGACATAGGAAAAGTAGCTATTCCTGATGCGGTACTCAACAAACCTGGAAGATTTAATGACCAAGAGAGAAAAATCATGGACACCCATGCTGAGCTTGGTTATAACATGACAAATAACTCCCAAAGACCTCTTTTAAAAGCCGCTTCCATTGTGGCGTATGAGCATCATGAAAAGTATAACGGCAAAGGCTATCCACAAGGGAAAATTGGCGAAGATATTCATATATTTGGAAGGATAACCGCTGTTGCAGATGTATTTGATGCATTAGGAAGTGATAGAGTTTATAAAAAAGCGTGGGAAGATGAAAAAATACTCAAACTTTTTAAAGAAGAAAGAGGAGAGCATTTTGATCCTAAACTTGTAGATTTATTGTTTGAAAATATTGATAAATTTTTTGCAGTAAGAGATGCTTTTAAAGACGAGTATCTAGGCTCACACATTAAAGAAGAAGATGTAAGAAATAAAATAACAGTGTTAGGTGCCTTTGGTACAAAAGCAAAAGGTTTTGGAACGAGCTCTTTTTATCTTAATGAAAAAAATGTCATCGACGCAGGCAATCTTTTAGCGGGGCTTGAAGAGAAATCGGCAAAAATAGAAAATATATGGATAACCCATTCACACCTTGATCATATATGTGATATAGCCTATATCATCGATAACTATTATGGAACCATCGACAAAACTATCAATCTTTGTGGACTTCCAGCAACTTTGCAGGCACTCCAAAAACATTTTTTAAATGATCTAATCTGGCCTGATTTTTCTAAAATAACGCTTGCCAATAAAACAGGCATGTGTATTAGCTATACAGAAATAGAGGTAAATAAACAATACGCCTTGTCGCCAACTGAATCCATCCAAGCTTTTGAAACTGATCACACAGTCCCAAGTTGTGGGTATATCTACAAAAAAAATGATACCGCTGTTTTGATAACTGCTGATACGTACTCTTTAGATAATGCACTCTTTCTTGCCAATCATGACCTAAGTATAAAGTCCCTTGTTCTTGAATGCTCTTTTCCCTCCTCTATGGATGTTCTTGCAAAAGAGAGTAAACATTTGACACCAAAATTGCTCTCACAAATGCTTGAAGGGCTTCAAAGAACTGATATGACCATTTATATCAATCATGTCAAACCACTTTTTTTAGAAGAGATTACAAAAGAAATCGAGCAATATTGTGTTCAATGGAAGCCTAAAATCGTAAAAGATGGTGAAATAATAAACTTCTAGAAAATATACTTGACAATGAAAACATAATTGACTATAATTCTGGCTCAATTTCGATGCCGGCATAGCTCAGTTGGCTAGAGCAGCTGATTTGTAATCAGCAGGCCCGGGGTTCGAATCCTCGTGCCGGCACCATTGAAATTTGAATATTAGAAACAGTGTTAGACCAGATTTAGACATTTAAATATGTCATGGTGAGATAGTCAAGTGGCCAACGACGGCGGACTGTAAATCCGCTCCCTACGGGTTCAGAGGTTCGACTCCTCTTCTCACCACCATTCGATGGCACATGCGGGCGTAGCTCAGTTGGCTAGAGCGTCAGCCTTCCAAGCTGAGGGTCGAGGGTTCGAGTCCCTTCACCCGCTCCATCGAAATTTTGAAAACCATCTGGAAGCTGAAGTACAATTTCTACCTTACTTCATTCGTATTTATATAAAAAGATATATATAAATATCTACACCCATTACTAATATTATTGTTAAAAATTATTCAATTATTGTTTGTTATATACATTTTTTTATGCTCTCGTGGCTCAGGGGTAGAGCACTTCCTTGGTAAGGAAGAGGTCGGCGGTTCAAATCCGCTCGTGAGCTCCATAAAATATGCATTTATTTTTATTCGTATGATTAAGCAATAATTGAATGATTTTTGGGTATAATCCCGTTTCAATTCATAAACAAAGTCGGAGGACACTATGGCAAAAGAAAAGTTTGAGCGTAATAAACCACACGTAAACATAGGTACTATTGGTCACGTCGATCATGGTAAAACAACATTAACAGCGGCGATTACTGCGGTACTAGCAGTAACAAACGGTGCAGCACTTATGGATTACGATCAAATCGATAATGCACCTGAAGAGAGAGAGCGTGGTATCACTATTGCTACTTCACACGTTGAGTATGAGACTGACAATCGTCACTATGCACACGTTGACTGTCCAGGTCACGCGGACTACGTTAAGAACATGATTACAGGTGCTGCTCAAATGGACGGTGCTATTCTTGTTGTTTCTGCAGCAGATGGTCCGATGCCACAAACACGTGAGCACATCCTTTTGTCAAAGCAAATTGGTGTTCCTGCGATGGTTGTTTTTATGAACAAAGAAGATATGGTTGATGATGAAGAACTTCTAGAGTTAGTTGAGATGGAAATTCGTGAGCTTTTAGATATGTACGATTTCCCAGGTGACGATACTCCAATCACTACAGGTTCTGCAACTTTAGCACTTGCTGAAGCTAAAACTGGTACTCTTGGTGCATGGTCAGCTAAAATTCAACAACTTATGAAAACTGTAGATGAGTTTATCCCTGAGCCAACTCGTGAAACTGATAAAGATTTCTTGATGCCAGTGGAAGACGTTTTCTCAATTTCTGGTCGTGGAACAGTTGTTACAGGTCGTATTGAACGTGGAAGTGTAAAAATTGGTGAAGCGATTCAAATCGTAGGAATTAGAGATACACAAGCATCTACTGTAACAGGTATTGAGATGTTCCGTAAAGAGATGACAGAAGCTCTTGCTGGTGACAACTGTGGTATTTTGGTTCGTGGTATCGGTAAAGATGATGTTGAGCGTGGTCAAGTACTTTGTAAGCCAAATACTATCACTCCTCACACGAAATTTACAGCAGAGATTTATGTACTAAGTAAAGAAGAGGGTGGTCGTCATACGCCATTTTTCACAAACTACCGTCCACAATTCTATGTTCGTACTACAGACGTAACAGGTGCTATCATTTTACCAGAAGGCACTGAGATGGTTATGCCAGGTGATAATGTAAGCATTACTGTTGAATTAATTCACCCAATCGCTATGGAAAAAGGTACTAAGTTCGCAATCCGTGAGGGTGGTAGAACTGTTGGTGCTGGTGTTGTAGCTGAGATTCTTGCATAATTCGCTTTTGCGAATTTGCATTTATCGTATTAAAGGGTAATATAAATGAGAGAAACTATACATTTGGGATGTGAGAAGTGTACACGTCGCAACTATCATACATCTAAAAATAAAAAAACTCATACTGAAAAATTTTCAGTAAGAAAATATTGTAAATTTTGTCGTGAGCATACAGTTCATAAAGAGATGAAATTATAGTACTGTTTTAAACTAACCTTCGGGTTAGTTTTAGGCGTGTAGCTCCAATGGTAGAGCATCGGATTCCAAATCCGAGTGTTGGGGGTTCGAATCCCTCCACGCCTGCCACTATTTGCACCATTTATTATGAGTGTGGCTTGAGAGCTTTATTCATAATTAATGTAATCTGGGAAAGAAAAATGAATTTAAATACACAATTTAAAAATGCTAAAGCAGAATTAACTAAAGTAATCTTTCCTACTAAAGGGCAGGTCAAACAAGCATATATAGCAGTCATGATTGTTGTTGCTGTTGTGGCTGCATTTTTAGCATTAGTTGATTTAGTGATGTCGTCGATTATGACTGCAATTTTAGGGTAAGGAGTAAATATGGCACACCAATGGTACTCCATTCAAACCTATGGAAATGAGAGAACGGTTCGTTTAGCAATTTTAAACATGATTCAAGAGATGGGGCTTCAAGAGCGCATCGAAGAAGTTATTGTTCCAACAGAAGATGTCATAGAGGTCAAAGAGGGTAAGAAAAAGATTACTGAGAGATCTCTATACTCAGGATATGTTTTTGCAAAAATAGATCTCAATACAGAGATACAACATTTGATTCAATCTTTACCAAAAGTTTCAGGTTTTATTGGTGAAGCCAATACGCCAACACCACTAAGTGAACATGATATCAATGTTATTTTAGATCGTGTTAACAACCGTGCAGCACCTAAACCGAAAGTATTTTTTGATAATGGTGAGACGGTACGTATCATAGACGGTCCGTTTGCAAACTTTACGGCAACTGTCGATGAGTATGATTTGGAACATGGAACATTGAAGCTCAATGTTTCAATTTTTGGTAGAGCAACACCTGTGGATATCGCTTATACACAAGTGGAAAAAATTATTTAATTAAAAAAAAGGAAAGACAATGGCAAAAAAAGTCGCAAGTTATATAAAGCTACAAATTAATGCTGGTGCAGCAACGCCAGCACCACCAGTAGGACCAGCTTTAGGACAACGTGGTGTTAACATCATGGAATTCTGTAAATCATTTAATGAGAAAACAAAAGATAAAATGGGGTTCAAAGTTCCTGTTATTATCACAGTGTATAGTGATAAAAGTTTCTCGTTTATAACAAAACAGCCTCCAGCATCTGCACTTTTAATGAGAGCAGCAGGACTCAAAAAAGGGACTGATAATCCTCTTAAAAATAAAGTTGGAACCATTACTCGTGCACAACTTATGGAAGTTGTAGCTCAAAAGATTCAAGATTTAAACACTACGAATATTGAAATGGCTGCAAACACAATAGCTGGTTCCGCCCGTTCAATCGGCATAGACGTAGTAGACTAAAAAATAATCCAATCACCGACCACAGTGATTTAGAAATGTGGCAGAATTTATAGGAGATTTGAAAATGAGCAAAAGATATAAACAATTAGTAGAAAAATACGATAACACAAAAATATATGAGGTTTCAGAGGCAGTTACTACTGTTAAAGATTTGAAGAGTGCAAAGTTTGATGAGACTGTTGAAATAGCCATGAACTTAAATGTTGACCCAAGACATGCAGACCACATGGTTCGTGGCGCGGTAGTTTTACCACATGGAACAGGAAAAACAGTACGTGTTGCTGTATTTGCTAAAGGTGTTAAAGCAGATGAAGCTAAAGCTGCAGGTGCTGATATTGTTGGAACTGATGATTTAGTTGCACAAATTAAAGAGGGCATTTTCAATTTTGATGTTGTTGTTGCTGCACCAGATTGTATGGGACTTGTCGGTCAAATTGGTCGTATTTTAGGGCCAAAAGGTTTGATGCCTAATCCTAAAACTGGTACAGTTACGGCAGATGTTGCTACTGCTGTAAAAAATGTTAAAGGTGGACAGGTAACATTCCGTGTTGACAAAAAAGGGAATATTCACGCTGGAATTGGTAAAGTAAGTTTTGATGCAGATAAAATTGTAGAAAATTTACGCTCATTTGTGGCTGCTATCAATAAACATAAGCCTTCAACTGCAAAAGGTCGCTATATTAAAAATGCTGCCATTTCATTGACCATGAGTCCTGCTGTAAAACTTGATACTATGGCATTGATGGATATTAAATAATTTTTATACGCATCAAGCTCTCTTGATGCGTATTTATATTGAAATCTTTAGTATAAAATAGGTCTATTTTATACTAAAGATTTTTACTAAAATAAAAATCTGAATTATTTGGACTAAAGATAGTAGGGGTATCTGCCGAGTTGGTAGTGAGCTTAATTGGCCTTTCCCTCCCCGCTTGAAGTTTATGTCTAGAAAGGAGAAAAATATGCTTAAATCGAAAAAAGCTGAAGTAATTGAGCAATTAACTACTTCGTTTGTAAACACAACAGCAGTTGTAATATGTGATTATAGAGGGTTGACGGTAAGTCAACTTGAAGAGTTACGTAAATCTGCTCGAGCAAAGGACACAAGTGTTCAGGTTGTAAAAAATACACTCGCCACAATCGCATTGAAAAATGCAGGCATGAGCGGTGTAGATATCAAAGATACAAATATATTCATTTGGTCAGATGATGTTATCAGTGCTGCAAAAGTAGCGGCTGATTTTGCTAAGACAAATGATAAATTTATACTAAAAGCGGGTTATCTAGATAAAGAACCAGCTGACGTAGCAAAAATAGAAGCATTTGCTAAACTTCCAAATCGTGAAGAATTACTTGGTATGCTCGCTGCTACTTGGATGGCGCCAATTACTAACTTAGCTATTGGAATTGATGCTTTAAGAAAAAAACTAGAAGAGAAAGCTTAGTCTTTACTTCTTTGTAAGCGTGATGTATTTCACAAAATAAAAATAAATATAAGGAGCTAGAAATGGCTGTAACTAAAGAAGATGTATTAGAGTTTATCTCAGGACTTTCTGTATTGGAACTTTCTGTATTGGTTAAAGAGTTTGAAGAAAAATTTGGTGTATCTGCTCAACCTGTTGCAATGGCTGGTGGCGCTGTAGCTGCTGTTGTTGTTGAAGAACAAACTGAATTTAATGTTATCCTTACTGATGCAGGTGCTAAAAAAATCGGTGTTATTAAAGCGGTTCGTGCTCTTACTGGTCTTGGACTTAAAGAGGCAAAAGATGCAACTGAAGCACTCCCTTCAATAATCAAAGAGGGTGTTGATAAAGATACTGCAATGGCTGCTAAAAAAGAGCTTGAAGAAGCAGGCGCAACAGTAGAAATTAAATAATTTTTACACTTCAAAGATTTAGGCAGACGCTTGATGTGGCTGTTTAAATCTTGATTCTCCGGGCGCTTTTGCAATATGATTTCGGTCATGTTATAAAAGTGCCCTTATGTCGTTTATAAGCACTGTATTATAAATCTATCTAGAGACGTCTAGATACGATATTCTTAATCGAACATGATTAAGCCCTAACAAACAACTTATCGAGGTAGCTATGTTAAACACTTTATACTCTGGAAACCGCCTTCGTGTAGACTTTTCTAAAACCCCTCAACAGATTGAAGTACCAAACTTATTACAACTGCAACAAAGTTCGTATAACAATTTTTTAATGCTTGAAGAAAAAGATAGATCAACAAGTGGGATTGAAAATGTTTTCGAATCAGTTTTTCCAATTCATGACACACAAAATAGACTCACTGTTGAATACCTAGGGAGTGAAGTCGCAAAACCAAAATATACAGTTCGAGAGTGTATGGAGCGTGGGCTTACTTATGCTGTATCACTCAGGATGAAAACACGTCTTGTAATTTGGGATAGAGATGAAAATACAAAGGAAAAACTTGGTGTCAAAGATATCAAAGAGCAAAGCATATTTGTTCGTGATATCCCTCTCATGACTGAGCGAACCTCTTTTATCATCAATGGTGTTGAGAGAGTGGTTGTGAACCAACTCCATAGATCTCCAGGGGTTATTTTTAAAGAAGAAGAGTCAACAACTGCAGGTAATAAACTCATTTATACGGGTCAAATAATCCCGGATCGTGGCTCATGGCTCTATTTTGAGTATGATCCAAAAGATATTTTGTATATGAGAATTAACAAACGTCGTAAAGTCCCTGTAACTATTATGTTTCGTGCGTTAGGATATTCTAAACAAGATATTTTAAAATTATTTTATCCGATTCAAAAAATAACGATTCTTGATAATAAATTCTCAATGGATTTTAATCCTAATAATTACTCTTCACGATTGACGTATGACCTTGTCAATACGAAAGGGGAAATCTTACTCGCTTCTGGCAAGAGACTCTCTGCAAAAAAAGCGCAAAAGTTTATCGATGATGGATTAAAAGTTGTTGAGTATCCATTGGAAGTTTTACTAGATCGTTACCTTGCTCAAGCTATCGTTGACCCTGAAACAGGGGAGATACTTTTTGATGCCATGACACACATTGATGAGGCAAAGCTCAAAAAAATGGCAGAAATAGGAGTGAAAGAGTTTAGCATCGCCAATGATTTGGCTGAAGGCGTTGATAGCTCTATCATTAATGCATTCAATGCAGATACGGACTCTTTGAAACTGCTCAAACAAACAGAAGATATTGAAGATGAAAATGATCTCTCTGCAATTCGTATTTACAAAGTCATGCGTCCAGGTGAGCCTGTAACAAAAGATGCTGCAAAAGCGTTTGTAAACCAGTTGTTTTTTGACCCTGAGAGATACGACCTCACAAAAGTTGGTCGTATGAAAATGAATCACAAACTTGGTTTAAGTATCCCTGAATATGTGACCGTTTTAACGCATGAAGATATCATCAACTCTGTGAAATATGTTATTAAAGTTAAAAATGGACAAGGGCATATTGACGATAGAGACCACTTGGGGAATCGCCGTATTCGTTCAATCGGTGAGCTTTTAGGCAACGAATTACATAACGGTCTTATCAAGATGCAAAAAGCAATTCGTGACAAATTAGCGACCATGAGCGGACCGATGTCTGAGCTTATGCCTCATGATTTGATTAATTCAAAAATGATTACGTCAACAATCATGGAATTTTTCTCTGGCGGACAACTCTCTCAGTTTATGGATCAAACAAATCCACTCTCAGAAGTAACACACAAACGTCGTCTATCTGCACTCGGTGAGGGCGGACTTGTCAAAGAGAGAGCTGGCTTTGAAGTGCGTGACGTTCACCCGACACATTACGGACGTATTTGTCCTATTGAGACTCCAGAGGGTCAAAATATCGGTCTTATCAATACCCTTGCAACGTACTCTAAAGTTAATGAGCATGGGTTTATTGAAGCACCTTATAAAGTTATGAAAGATGGAAAAATAACCTCTGAAGTTATTTATCTCACTGCAACCCAAGAAGAAGGGAAAAAGATTGCCGCAGCTTCAAATAAATTAAACGAGCATGGTCAATTTATTGAAAATATTATTTCAGTACGACAAGATGGCGAAATTTTGATGGGTAAACCAAGTGAATGCGAATTTGCTGACTTATCTTCACATATGGTTGTTGGTGTTGCCGCTTCATTAATCCCATTTTTGGAACACGATGATGCAAACCGTGCGCTTATGGGCTCGAACATGCAACGCCAAGCTGTGCCACTTTTGAGACCATATGCACCGATGGTTGGAACGGGTGTAGAAAAACTCGTAGCTCGTGATTCATGGGAGTGTGTCAAAGCAAAACGCTCTGGTGTCGTTGAAAAAGTTGACGGAAGACATATATACATCATGGGTGATGAGGATGGTGAGATTTATATTGACTATTATCCATTGCAAAAAAATCTTCGTACAAATCAAAACACATCATTTGCTCAAAAACCTATCGTCAATGTAGGTGAAAAAGTGAGTAAAAATCAAGTGATTGCCGATGGTCCAAATATGGATCAGGGAGAACTCGCTCTTGGGGTCAATGCTATGGTTGCATTTATGCCATGGAATGGGTACAACTTTGAGGACGCGATTGTTATTTCAGAGCGATTGATTCGAAAAGATGCTTTTACTTCTGTCCATATTTATGAAAAAGAGGTTGAAGCCAGAGAGCTCAAACATGGCGTTGAAGAGATTACGCGTGATATTCCAAACGTAAGAGATGATGAGTTATCTCATCTTGATGAGAGCGGTATTGTAAAAATCGGTACGAATGTATTTGGTGGCATGATACTTGTTGGAAAAGTCTCTCCTAAAGGTGAAGTAAAGCCTACTCCAGAAGAGAGATTGTTACGTGCCATATTTGGTGAAAAAGCGGGCCACGTTATCAATAAATCACTCTATTGCCCTCCAAGCATGGAGGGTGTTGTAGTAGATGTAAAGATTTTTACAAAAAAAGGGTACGACAAAGACCCTCGCACACTTGAGCTTGAAAAAGAAGAGCGTGATTATTTAGAGCGTGAACATTACGACCGACTTCTTATGATAGATAAAGAGGAGATTCTCAGAATTACAAAGCTCTTAACTAAAGAGCCACTTGCAGCAGATATTAAAATCGGCTCAACTGAATATAAAGTGGGCGATATCATCAACGGAAGTGACTTAGTTGAAGTGAACCGTTTTGCTATGAATGCTATTGTCAAGTCTTTTAGTGAGGAGATTCAATCGGAATATACCAAAACTAAAAATTATTTTCAAAAACAAAAAAGAGTTTTCCGTGACGAACATGAAGAAAAACTCACTATTTTAGAAAAAGACGATATTTTGCCAAATGGTGTTGTCAAGTATGTGAAAGTCTACATTGCAACAAAACGTCAACTTAAAGTCGGTGATAAAATGGCAGGTCGTCATGGAAACAAAGGTATCGTCTCTATCATCGTCCCTGAAGTTGATATGCCTTATATGGAAGATGGAAGAAGTGTGGATGTATGTCTGAATCCTCTTGGTGTTCCATCACGTATGAATATTGGTCAGATTTTAGAGATGCACTTAGGGATGGCGGGTCGTGAACTTGGGAACCAAATACAAGAGCAATTTACCCTCAAGCAAAAAGATTTTATACAAAATCTTCGTGTAAAAATGGCTACTATTGCCGATGTCGCTGGGATGATGAATGCAGTAAAAGTCATAGGCGAGATGAGTGATGAGAAATTTTTAAAATATGCTAGAGATTGGGCGAAAGGTGGAGTTCGATTTGCTACGCCGATATTTGAAGGGGTTAATGCTGTTGAGTTTGCTAAGCTTTTTGAGTTAGCAAAAATGGATATGGATGGTAAAGTAGTCCTCTATAACGGTTTGACAGGCGAAAAAATAAAAGAGCGTGTCAATGTTGGTTATATGTATATCCTCAAGCTTCATCACCTTGTTGATGAGAAAATCCATGCGCGTTCTACTGGACCATACTCTCTTGTTACACAACAACCAGTCGGTGGTAAAGCACTCTTTGGTGGACAAAGATTTGGGGAGATGGAAGTTTGGGCTCTTGAAGCATACGGTGCAAGTGCTGTTCTTAAAGAGATGCTTACTATCAAGTCAGATGATGTTGATGGACGTGTTCGTGCCTACAAAGCAATTACAAAAGGTGAGTTAGTGCCAGCTTCAGGGATTCCTGAAACACTCTTTGTTTTAACGAAAGAGCTCCAATCTTTGGCGCTTGATGTAGAGATTTTTGACGAGGTTGAAGACCATGAGTAAATTAATACCAATACAAGTAAATGAAGAAAATAGACCAGTAGATATTAAGCAGATTAAATTTCGTCTTGCTTCTCCTGAAAAAGTTCTTTCATGGAGTCATGGGGAAGTTAAAAAACCTGAAACTATCAACTACCGCACGCTTAAACCTGAGCGTGATGGTCTTTTTTGTGCAAAGATTTTTGGTCCAGTTCGTGACTATGAGTGTTTGTGCGGAAAGTACAAAAAGATGCGTTACAAAGGGGTTGTTTGTGAAAAATGTGGTGTTGAAGTAACAAGCACAAAAGTTCGCCGAACTCGTATGGGGCACATTGAACTTGTTACGCCAGTTGCCCATATTTGGTATGTCAGCTCATTGCCTTCAAGGATTGGTACTTTACTTGGTATCAAGATGAAAGATTTAGAGCGTGTGCTCTATTATGAAGCCTATATTGTTGAGATTGGTGGTGAGGCATATTATGATGCTGAAGCTAAAACACCTGTAGCAAAATATGATGTTTTAAATGAAGAGCAATACCGTACTTTGGTGCAAAGATTTGGAGAGCTTGGTTTTAAAGCTCGCATGGGTGGTGAAGTTGTCCGTGATTTACTTGATTCTATCGATTTAGTTGAGCTCTTTACGACACTCAAAGAGGAGATAGAACTTACAAATTCTGATGCAAAAAGAAAAACCATCGCAAAAAGATTGAAAGTTATCGAATCATTTCTCAATTCAGGAAACAATCCTGCATGGATGATGCTGACTGTTTTACCAGTTCTTCCACCCGATTTAAGACCTCTTGTCTCTTTAGATGGTGGAAAATTTGCAGTTTCGGATGTAAACGATTTATACCGTCGTGTTATCAACCGTAACCAAAGACTTAAGCGCCTTGTAGAGCTTGAAGCACCAGAGATTATTGTTAGAAATGAAAAAAGAATGCTTCAAGAGTCTGTCGATGCACTTTTTGATAACGGTCGCCGTGCAAATGCCGTCAAGGGTGCCAACAAGCGTCCACTTAAATCTTTAAGTGAAATCATCAAAGGAAAGCAAGGGCGTTTTAGACAAAATCTCCTTGGAAAGCGTGTTGACTTTTCGGGTCGTTCTGTCATTGTTGTCGGACCATCTTTAAGAATGGATCAGTGCGGTTTGCCTAAAAAAATGGCTCTGGAGCTATTTAAGCCCCATTTGATTGCAAAACTTGAAGATAAGGGTTATGCAACAACTGTCAAAGCAGCTAAAAATATGATAGAGGCAAAAACAAATGAAGTTTGGGAGTGTTTAGCTGAAATTGTAGATGGCTATCCGATACTCCTTAACCGTGCACCAACGCTTCATAAACTCTCTATTCAAGCGTTTCATCCAAAGCTCATCGATGGTAAAGCTATTCAGCTCCATCCTTTAGTTTGTGCGGCATTCAATGCTGACTTCGACGGTGACCAAATGGCTGTGCACATTCCACTCAGCTCTGCAGCAATTGCAGAAGCAAAAGTGCTTATGCTCGCGTCTATGAATATTTTGCTTCCTGCTTCAGGTAAAGCGATAGCGACACCTTCTCAGGATATGGTTCTTGGTATTTATTATATTACTTTAGAAAAAAATGGGGTAAAGGGTTCCAATAAACTCTTTGCAAACGTTGATGAAGTAAGAATCGCAATCGAACATGAGGCACTTGATTTACATGCAAAAATTAGAACCCGTGTAGATGGACGTATTATTCATACTACTGCGGGACGTATGCTTCTAAAAGATATCTTGCCTCCTTTTGTCCCTGTTGAGATATGGAACAGAGTCATGAAGAAAAAATATATCAACGAAGCAGTTGATTATGTTCAAAAACATGGTGGTATTGGTATTACTGCAAGATTTTTGGATGATTTGAAAAACTTAGGTTTTAAACATGCTACAGAGTCTGGAGTCTCTATTTCGATTGCGGATATCATTGTTCCTGAGACAAAAGCGGCAAAAATCGCTGATTCTAAAAACAGAGTTATCGATATCCAGAAACAGTATGAAGCTGGTTTATTAACAGAACAAGAGAGATACAACAAAATAATCGACGTCTGGACAGATACCAATAACACCCTTGCAACACAGATGATGGATTTGGTTCAGACGGATAAAGATGGATTTAACTCAATCCATATGATGGCAGATTCTGGTGCTCGTGGTTCTGCGGCTCAAATTCGTCAACTTGCTGGTATGCGTGGTCTTATGGCTAAACCAAGCGGTGAAATTATTGAAACTCCGATTATCTCTAACTTTAAAGAGGGTCTAAACGTAATCGAGTATTTTATTTCAACACACGGTGCTAGAAAAGGTCTCGCCGACACCGCACTTAAAACAGCCAATGCAGGTTACTTGACTCGTAAACTTGTCGATGTTGCCCAAAATGTTAAAGTTGTTGAGCATGACTGTCATACCCATGAAGGGATTGAAATATCTGACATTAGTGATCAAAACACTTTGATTGAGTCCCTCGAAGATAGACTCAATGGAAGAGTTTTGTCAGATGATATTATAGACCCTATCAGTAATGAAATTTTATATGCTGAGGGGACGCTTATTGATGAAGTAAGCGCGAAAATCATCGCAGAAGCCGGAATAAAAACAGCACACATCAGAACGCCTACAACATGTAAAAGTGAAGAGGGCATTTGTGCCCTTTGTTATGGTGTGAATCTTGCGACGGGTCATATCGTTCGTACAGGTGAAGCTGTCGGTATCGTAGCGGCTCAGTCTATTGGTGAGCCTGGAACGCAGTTGACACTTAGAACATTCCACGTTGGAGGAACAGCTTCTTCAACTGCGCAAGAGAGACAAGTTGTCGCTGAAAAAGAGGGTTTTATCCGTTACTACAACCTTAAAACTTATGTTTCAAAAGATGGAAAAAATATTGTAGCTAACCGTAGAAATGCTGCTGTACTTTTAGTTGAACCTAAAATAAAAGCACCTTTTGATGGAAAGCTTGAGATTCAAACTATTCATGATGAAGTTGTTATTAGTGTAACTTCAAAAACAGAAACGGTTCGCTATGCGCTTCGCAAAATTGAAATAGCAAAACCAAATGAACTCGCTGGTGTTGGCGGGCAAATAGAGGGGAAATACTACTTCCCGTATGAAAATGGGATGGATGTAAAAGAACACGAGTCTATTGTTGAGACGATTAAAGATGGCTGGAATGTCCCAAGTCGTATCCCATATGCATCTGAATTGCTTGTTGATAATGGAGCTCCGGTTACACAAAAGATTTTCGCTAAAGAAAAAGGTGTTGTGAAATACTTTCTACTCAAAGGTGATTATTTAGAGAGATTTGAAGGGCTTAAATCAGGATATGCAGTTGTAGAAAAAGGGTTATTTGCAGCTGTAATAGATAATAATAACCGTGAAGCAGTAAGACATTATATCGCGCGTGGTTCCGTGATTGTTTCAGATGATAACGAAAGTGTAGATGTTAAAACACTCATTGCAAAGCCTTCATCTGATGAGTCTGTCGTTATTGCCGAATGGGATCCGTATTCAAATCCAGTTATTACTGAGGCAAACGGTAAAGTCAAATATGAAGATATTATTATCGGAACAACCGCAACTGAGCAGTTTGATGAACTTACAGGTAAAACTCGTTTGATGATAAACGACCATATTCCAGTTGAGTATAAACCGACAATCGTTCTAGCAACAGAAAACGGAGAGTTATTGCGTTATCAAATTGACCCTAAATCATCTCTGTTTGTTGCAGATGGTGGAACGGTAAAAGTAGCAGATATTATCGCAAAAACTCCTAAAGCACTCCAAAAGTCAAGCGATATCACAGGGGGTCTTCCTCGTGTATCTGAACTTTTTGAGGGTCGTCGTCCAAAAGCTACAGCACTTATTTCGGAGATTGATGGAACGGTGAGTTTTGGAAAACTCTTACGCGGTAGAATTAGAATTATTGTCTCTTCTGAAAATGGACTCATTAAAGATTATTTTGTTGATAAGTCTCATATCGCAGTTGTAAATGATGGTGACTTTGTTCACGCTGGAGAGAGACTCACAAGTGGTATCATCTCCTCGCATGAACTTCTTCGTATCATGGGGGTCAAAGCTCTTTATAATTATCTTGTGAGCGAGGTGCAGCAAGTGTACCGTTCTCAAGGGGTAAATATTGCCGATAAACATATTGAGGTTATTTTTACTCAGATGCTACGACAAATCAAAATTGTCAAATCAGGTGACACGAAATTTATCGAAGGTGATTTGATTTCAAAATCTAAATTTGCCCAAGAAAATGAAAAAATCATGCGTCTAGGTGGTCGTCCAGCTCTTGCTGAACCGTACTTAGTTGGTATTACACGTGCGGCTGTTTCGGCTGATAGTATTATCTCTGCGGCATCTTTCCAAGATACTACAAAAGTATTAACAGAAGCAGCAGTTTCAGCAAAAACAGATGATTTGAACAACTTAAAAGAAAACGTTATTATCGGACGCACTATCCCTGTGGGAACTGGTATATACAAAAATCAGAGAATAGTGTTTAAATCAGAAGAAAAATAATCGTTTTATCCAACCATGAGGGGGAAATTCCCCTCATCTCTTTATATTTATAAAAAATCTACAAATCTCCACACATCAAATAATAAACTTTAATCTATACTTAAAATAAGCTAACTTTAATCACTGTTTATGTATTATCACGTGTCTATAATTTCCTAATATTTAGGAAATTAAATTCTACTGGAAATTTAAAAAAAGGAATTGTATGCCTACAATCAATCAATTGATTCGTAATGAGCGCAAAGCAGTGGTTAAAAAATCAAAATCACCTGCACTTGTTTCGTGTCCACAGCGTCGTGGTGTATGTACTCGTGTTTATACGACTACACCAAAAAAACCTAACTCGGCTTTAAGAAAAGTTGCAAAGGTTCGTTTAACTTCTGGATTTGAGGTTATTTCGTATATCGGTGGTGAGGGTCACAACCTTCAAGAGCACTCAATCGTTCTTGTTCGTGGTGGTCGTATCAAAGATTTACCAGGTGTTAAGTACCATATCGTTCGTGGTGCTTTAGATACTGCTGGTGTTGCTAACCGTACTGTAGCGCGTTCTAAATACGGAACTAAAAAAGCAAAAGCTAAAAAATAGTCCTTTTTAAAAGGAAAACACGCACACTTACGCTTTAGCGACGGTGGTATCGGCGTTTACGCCAGAAAAGTTCAATAGCTACAGGATAAATTTTAAGTAATTTATTTTGAGTAAATTTGAAAAAATTGAAGAAGGAAAAATACTATGAGAAGAAGAAAAGCCCCTGTTCGTGAAATTATGCCAGACCCAGTCTATGGAAGCAAAATTTTAACAAAGTTTATAAACAAGATTATGTATGACGGTAAAAAATCTACAGCAGAAAAAATCATTTACAGTGCTATGGATATCATTAGCTCTCGCGGTGAAAAAACTGGTATAGATACATTTAACGATGCTATCGATAAAATAAAGCCAATTATTGAAGTGAAAAGTCGCCGTGTTGGTGGTGCTACTTACCAAGTTCCAGTAGAAGTACACCCTGTGCGTCAACTTTCATTGGCTATTCGATGGTTGATTGACTCTTCTCGTAAGAGAAATGAGAGAACAATGGCTGAGAGATTGGCCAATGAGCTCATGGATGCTTCCTCAGATAAAGGGAATGCATTTAAGAAAAAAGAAGATACTTATAAAATGGCTGAAGCAAACAAAGCGTTTGCTCACTATCGCTGGTAGGCTTGTTTTTAAAACGTCAAGGAAATTTCTCCTTTGGCGTTTTTGCTTGGTTTTGTTGAAGACAAATCTAAGTTTAAAAACTCTATAAAACATGGACACCTCTTTCATAAGTTAATAAAGTTTACTTATGAAAGAGGTCATCTCTCTATTAAACATTCATATAAGGTACAAAAAATGGCAAGATCACATAAGTTGGAAGATGTAAGAAATATCGGTATCGCTGCACACATTGATGCGGGTAAAACTACTGCGACTGAGAGAATTTTATTTTACACAGGTCGTGAGCATAAAATCGGTGAAGTTCATGATGGTGCTGCTACTATGGACTGGATGGAACAAGAACAAGAGAGAGGTATCACGATTACTTCAGCTGCAACAACTTGTGAATGGGACGGAAAGCAAATTAATATTATAGATACTCCGGGACACGTTGACTTCACTATCGAAGTTGAGCGTTCTATGCGTGTTCTTGATGGTGCTGTTTCAGTATTTTGTGCTGTTGGTGGTGTTCAACCTCAATCTGAGACTGTTTGGAGACAAAGAAACCGTTATAAAGTTCCTTCTGTTGTTTTTGTCAATAAGATGGACAGAACGGGAGCAAATTTTTACGAAGTAGAGCGTCAAATTCGTGATCGTTTAAAAGGTAATCCAGTGCCTATTCAGTTACCAATCGGTGCTGAGGACAAATTCGCAGGTATTATCGACCTTGTAAAGATGAAAGCAATCGTTTGGGATAAAGATGCGGAGATGGGTTCTAACTACCATGTAGAAGAGATTCCAGCGGATTTGCAAGATGTTGCAGATGAATATAGAGAAAAAATGCTTGAGTCTATTTCTGAAGTTGATGGCAACGAAGAGTTTGCAGAGAGATTTTTAGAAGGGGAAGAAATTTCAGAAGAAGAGATTTCTGCTGCGATTAAAGCGGCAACTCTAGGGATGGCAATCGTCCCTATGACATGTGGAACAGCCTTTAAAAACAAAGGGATCCAAACATTGCTCGATGCAGTTGTTGCCTACCTTCCAGCTCCAACAGAGTGTGCTCCGATTACGGGGACTATGATGGATGATGAAGAGATTCATGTAGCGGTTCCATCTACAGATGAGGGTGATTTTGCAGCACTAGCGTTTAAAATCATGACAGACCCATTTGTTGGGGTTCTTACATTTATCCGTGTTTACCGTGGTAAATTGGAATCAGGTTCCTTTGTTCACAATACAACAAAAGACAAAAAAGAGAGAATTGGCCGTATCGTAAAGATGCATGCTATCAAGCGTGAAGAGATTAAAGAGATTTATGCAGGTGAGATTGGTGCGGTTGTTGGTCTTAAATCAACAACAACAGGAGATACTTTAGTTGTAGGTGAGAAAGTTGTTCTAGAGAGAATGGATTTCCCAGAGCCAGTTATCTCTGTTGCGGTTGAGCCAAAAACAAAAGCTGACCAAGAAAAAATGGGTATCGCTCTAGGAAAACTCGCGGCCGAAGATCCATCTTTTAGAGTCAATACAGACGACGAAACAGGGCAAACAATCATCTCAGGAATGGGTGAATTACACCTTGAAATTCTTGTTGATAGGATGAAAAGAGAGTTTTCTGTTGATGCTGAAGTGGGTGCTCCACAAGTTTCATACCGTGAAACTATCAGAGATTCAGTCAACCAAGAGTACAAATATGCAAAACAATCAGGTGGTCGTGGTGCGTTTGGACACGTTTATTTGACAGTCAAACCAGGTGAAGCTGGAACTGGATTTGTATTTCACAATGATATCAAAGGTGGAACGGTTCCAAAAGAGTATATTCCTGCAGTTGAAAAAGGGTGTAGAGAGTCTATGGCAAACGGTGTTCTTGCGGGCTATCCGATGGAAGATATTGATGTTTCACTTTATGATGGCTCTTACCATGATGTCGACTCAAATGAGATGGCGTTTAAACTTGCTGCTTCTATGGGATTTAAAGAGGCTTGTAGAAAAGCAAGACCTGCGATATTAGAGCCGATGATGAAAGTTGAAGTAGAAGTTCCTGAGGACTATATGGGTGATGTTATCGGTGACCTTAACCGTCGTCGTGGACAAATCAGCAACATGAGTGACCGTTCAGGCAATAAAATCGTTGATGCATCGGTTCCTCTTGCAGAGATGTTTGGCTACTCAACAGACCTTCGCTCTGCTACGCAAGGCCGTGCTACATACTCTATGGAATTTCACCATTATGAAGAAGTTCCAAGAAATGTATCTGAAGAAATTCAGAAAAAACGAAACGGTTAATTCTCAAAACACTTCCATTTTTGGAGGTGTTTATTTTTCACAAATAAGCTCCCCTTTTTTAAAAATTTACAATTTTGTCGATACTCTGAACAAGATAATACTTATATACTTGAGCGCGTAAGATCGGTAAAGAACTACAAAAAATAACTAGGCTTTATTATGAAAAATTTTATTCTTTTATTTTTACTATCATCATTTTTGCTCGCACAAAATCCAAAGCCTTACGCACCCCTCTCAGATGTAATATATAACAATTCGAACGCTATAGAGCAGCTCAAATATATGAATAAATTTGAACCATTAAGAGAAAAAATTGAGCACTATATCGTTGAAGTCGAGAGAGCCAAAAAAGAGGGTTTTCGGATTGAATCAAGTCATGATATGGGTGCGCAAAAGGTCTATTTAGGACAACTTAGAGAGTTGATAAAAACCCATGAGTATTTTATAAGAGTTGCGAATAGTAGTTTTGAAGAGTCTTTATCGAGCGAAGATAGTCCATTGTTTGAGAGTTTGATTCATTCTGGCTTGATAAATGTACAAGAAAATAAGTTAAAAATACGAAACTATTATCTGCAGCATAGTGAGGAGATAAACACTACTGGAGTCATTCAAACTATTTTAGATGAAGAAGAGGCAAAAGAGAAGAAAATAATTTCAAAAGTGCCTCGCTCAGCAAAAAAACAGGAAGAATCAAAAATACAAAGAATAAGAAAAAATGATAAACTTAAACAAGAAGCACTCCAAAAATCTCTTGAAGAAGAGGCTACTAGAAAAAAAATACAAATTAGAGAAAATCAGATAAGAGAGCTAGCTAATTGACATGTCAATCCAGTGAGATGCCTCATTCTCTAGTGGTCGTCCTTGGAGTGTCAAATAAGGTTTGTAGTGAGATTTGTAGGCTAAAGAGGGGCACGCCTCAACGTAGTAGCCTAGATAAATCCATTTTTTCTTGGTTTTTTTGGCAAATTTAATTTGATTATAGAGGGAGAATTTTCCTAGTGAATATTGGGTGTAGTCAGGGTCATAATAAAAATAGATAGAAGAAATCCCATATGCAAGGATGTCTATTAAATCAACTCCGACAAGCTTATTTTCATCAAAATATAAAACTTCATACCCAAAATTATTGTATCCGTTGATAAACGAGTTGTAGTAGTGCTCTGGAGTGCTCTCATGAAAATCCCACCCTTTTTTATCGCTCATAAAGAGATGGTATTTTTTAAATAAATCTAAATGTGCTTGTGTCAAGCTTGGTTTTTGTATAAAACTCTTGAGCTGCGCTCCTTTCTTCATCACTCTTCTTTGTGACTTTGAAAAAGTAAAGTTTTCTACATCGATTTTTATGCTTTGGCACTCTTGACATGATGAGCAAATGGGTCGAAAATACATTTTTCCAAAACGTCGAAACCCATGCTCTACAAGCTCTTCGCAATGAGATGCATCACAGTTGTCAATAATTTTATAGTGTGTTGTTTGCTCTTTATCTTTAAGATAAGAGCATGTGTCTTGCATGGAAAATTCTTTCAGTAAATTCATGAGCAAAGTTTGACATAATTTCTTTTAAATATCTAGTAAATGGGGGTCATTTTGGAACTGTATTTAAAACATAAAACGGTTATTTTAAGAACACTTGGCGCACTTATGATTATAGTTGGTATTTTTGTCCATTTTTGGGCAGCACCCAAAGAAGAAATCTCTGAGATTGAGTTAGCAGCTGCAAATGTAGCGAGAATAGAAGCAAGTGTTGCAAGTCAAAGTGGCGGCAAAGTAGTAGCTAAACCTAGTATGTCTGAATTTGTAGAGGAGTTAAAAAATGCCCAAGAGATGCAAGCACGATACATAACAATCATTTTTACAATTCTTGGAGTTGGATTTTTAGGGTATAGCTTTAAAAAAAAAGAGCCTGAAATCTCATAATATTTAAAGAAACATTTTACTCCGTAAAAGCGATACTCTTGTTTTGCGCTATTAGAACATCTTCTATCATTTGGTCTATGTCTCCATCAAGGATGCCTGATACGTTTGAATAGGCTTGATTGCTTCTTGAGTCTTTTATTTGTTGGTAGGGTTGTAAAACATACGAGCGAATTTGATGTCCCCATCCTATTTCACTTTTTGGAATGCCATTTTTTTCCGCTTTTTGGGCTTCTAACTCTAGTTCATAAAGCCGTGACTTAAGCATTTTCATCGCAGTTGCTTTGTTTTTGTGCTGACTTCGGTCATTTTGACACTGGACTATGACGTTGGTGGCAATGTGCGTTATGCGTATGGCAGATTCTGTTTTATTGACATGCTGTCCGCCAGCCCCACTTGAGCGGTAAGTATCGATGCGAATATCTCTATCTTCTATGACAATATTGATATCATCATCCACTTCAGGGGAGACCATGACCGAACAAAAAGAGGTGTGTCTTTTAGCGTTGGAGTCAAAAGGGGAAATTCTCACAAGGCGGTGGATGCCGTTTTCAACTTTGAGATAGCCATACACATTTTCGCCTGAAACCATGATGGAGACATCTTTTATCCCCGCTTCTTCACCGCTTTGGTAGTCAAGCACGTCGACTTTAAATCCATGGTTTTGTGCCCAATGTTTGTACATTCTTAGAAGTATCTCCGCCCAGTCTTGGCTCTCTGTTCCGCCAGCTCCAGGGTGGATGGAGAGGATGGCATTGTTTGCATCATTCTCACCGCTGAGGAGGACTTCTATCTCCATATTTCGTATAAGACTCTCTAGTTTTGGAGCGTCTTTGTACAAAGCTGCGATAGACTCTTCGTCGTTTTCATCTTTTGACATATCGTAAAGCTCGCAAGCATCGTTTGCTGCATTCTCGGCGAGAAGAAATTTTTCGAGTTTTCTTTGGAGTTGCGTTTTTTCTTTTTGGACTACTGCGGCATTTGCAGCATCATTCCAAAACTCTTGATTGTTCTCAAGTTCCTTGATTTCAAGCACTCTTTTTTTGATTTTTTCAGGTTCAACAACCCCTGCAATATTTTTAATTTTTATCGCTACGTTTTTTAAAAGTTCTGTATATTCGTAATCATCCATAAAGCCAATCCAATAGTGTATAATTGCCAATTATATTGCACAGAGGCTTAAAATGAAGATTATTTCGTCCCCAAAAGAGTTACAAGAGTATTTGCAAAACACCATGCGGACCATCGGTTTTGTCCCAACTATGGGTGCTTTGCATGAAGGGCATATTTCACTCATTCGCCAAGCAAAAAAAGAAAATACACTTGTTGTCGTCTCCATCTTTGTAAACCCGACTCAATTTTTAAAAGGGGAAGATTTAGAAAAATATCCTAAAAAAGATGAAGCTGATAAACAGATATGTAAACTCAGCGGCGTTGATGTTTTATTTTTCCCTCATGTAAGCGATATGTACACCGAGGATGAAGTGAGTGTTCTCGCCCCAAAGGTAAGAGGATATGTCCTTGAGGGTGCAAGCAGACCCTCACATTTCAACGGCGTTTTAACTGTTGTAATGAAGCTTCTGCACATTGTAAACCCTACAAATGCCTATTTTGGAAAAAAAGATGCACAGCAGCTACATCTCATCTCGCTCATGGTCAAACAAATGTTCATGAGAGTAAACATTGTCCCTGTTGAGACAGCCAGAGCAAGCGATGGTTTGGCACTCAGCAGCCGAAATGTTTATCTTGCTGCGCATGAGAGAAAAGAAGCACTGAAGATACCAGCTTCTTTGTATGAAGCGGGAAAGATGGTAAGCCTGAGAATTTTAGATACAAAAACAATCATCAAGAAAATGAGAGAAACGCTAGAGCCCCTTGAGGTCTCTTATGTGGCAATACTCAACCGTGATTTTGAGATAATACGGCATGTAGAGATAGGCAACACCTTGATTCTTGTTGAGGCAAAAGTAGGAGAGACGAGATTACTCGACAATATTTGGCTCTGAGGGAGCTAGTAGTTTCTCTTGGGGTATCTCCGCTATTTTCTCTGGCTCTGATGGGCTTAAAAATCCCTCTTCAACCATAACATCAAGCGTTTTTTTAAATACGGGAACAGCTGTTTGAGCGGCAAATTGACTCACTTTAGGTTCGACTACAACGACTCCAATGGTGTAGTGATGTTTTGCGTCGTTGGCAAAGCCTACAAAAGATGTGTTGTAGCGATTGACATACGCGCCATTTTCAACCATGTGTGCTGTTCCTGTTTTGCCACCGATTTCTAACCCTTGCGTTTTGGCTTTTATCCCTGTCCCATCTGTGACGGTTTTGATGAGAATTTGTTTCATCTTCGCAGCTGTAGAGCTTTTTATCACTTGAATTTGTTCCTCGTACGGGGTTAAAATCTCATGTTTTTGTTCGTCAATAAAACTATGAACTATTTTAGGAGATACCATTCTGCCATTATTGTTAAATGTGGTGTAGGCACGCATAATTTGCATAAGATTTGCTCTTATCCCATAACCGTAGGAAGCTGTTGCTTTATAAATCTCGTTTTCGAGTCGTGCGGCACTTGGAATAGAACCCCTTTTTTCATAAATCATATCATCGGTAGATTTTTGTGAGAGACCAAAATTTTGAAGACCTTGATTAAATTCATAGCCTGATAATTTTTGTGCAAGTTGTGCGATGCCGATATTTGAAGAGTAGACGATGACATCTTCCGCGCTCAGCAAGTCCATTTTATGCTCATCTGTGATGGTTTTTCTCCCAACTTGAAATCGCCCATTATGTCCATTGACTAAGTCATAGGGATTGACGAGTCCTTTGTCTAAAAGGAGTGAAAAGGTGAGTGTTTTGATAACGCTTCCCGGTTCAAAACTGTACTCAGTCATACCGCAATTTAAAGAGGAATAGTCTTGCACATGAATCTCTTTTGGCAAATATCGGTTCGAGCTCGCAAGCGTTAAAACATCCCCATTGCTAGAGTTTATGACTGCTGCCATAATCTCCTTTGCATCGAGGGTTATCTTCATGATGTCGCACATGTTTTCTATTTTTATTTGCAGTGCTACAGGGATGTTGAGTTTGACATCCAAGCCGTTTATAGCAGGTTTTGTAAAGCTTTGTTTATTTAAAATGATATAGTTGTTCACATCACGCGGACCTCTACTGCTAGCATCTTGTCTCGCAGAGAGCTCTATATCAAATCGTTTTTCAAGCCCTTTGACCCCTTTTGTAAGGGTATAACCATCCTCTTCTATTTTATGTGGGTAGCCCAAGATAGGTGTTAAAAGGTTTCCATATGGATACTCTCTACTCTCACCACTTTCCAAAATACTGAGTCCATGGAGTGTTCTTTGCCCTGTTTTTTTGTTCTCAATTGAGATAAAAACATCCAATCTTCGAAGCTCAAAAGCAAGTCTTTTGAGATACTGCGCTTGTTTTTCTGCGATATCGTAGCTTAAGACGACAACACCACTTCTTTTAGAGAGCCTTTTTTTGATCTCACTTTGGCTTATTCCTGAATAGATGCTAAAGAGTTCTACAAAAAGCTCTTTTTTTTGCGGGTCTATATAATGGGTGTTTACAACAGCTTTGTAGAGTTTTTTTGTTGTAGCGATGTGAAAGCCATCTGCACTGATGATGCTTCCTCTTTCGGCTTTGGAGTTTTCTTCTGTGTATAAGGATGGGAGTTCACGAGATTTGAGAACTGTGATAAGCATGGCACTCAAAAATATAAAAAATCCCAATCCAAGAAGGGCGTAGAGGAGAAGGATTTTTTTGCTTTTGTTTTGATTTAGCATGCTAGGAGTTTTATAGCTGTGTTCTGCCTAATTCTTTGTATGCATTGATAGCTTTGTTTCGTATCTCAAGCATAAGTTTCATACTCGTCTCAGCTTTGCCGATGGCTAACGCTGCCTGATGGAGGTCTTTTACCTGTCCCGTCGCCAAATCACCTATGGCTGTTTCACTCTCTATTTGAAGCTCATTGACTTCATTGAGCGCAGATTTTAAATGCTCGGCAAACGCATCTCCACCACTCTCAGATTCTTCAATCCAGCCCTTTTGTTTTACTAACTCGGCAGTCGATGTGCCTGAAATACCGCTAATATTACTCATAACTCATTTCCTTCTTTGGATGTGTGGCTTCAGCCTCACTTTGTGGCTTTAATGCCCTTGTAGGTACGACTAAAGTCATACTTGCGAAAATTTATTGCAACAGTGAAATGGCACTGTTTGCCATACTTTTTGTACTCTCAAAAGCTGCCACATTTGCCTGATACGAACGTGTTGCTTCAACCAAATCGGCCATTTCTATAACAGGGTTAATGTTTGGATATGCCACATACCCATTTGCGTCTGCATCGGGATGTTGAGGGTCAAACTTCATATTTGGCTCTTTGTCATCACGTGAAATCTTATCAACTATGACACTCATTATAGCAGGATTCACTTTTTTACCAAAATCACCCTCATTTAAAGGGTCTTCATACTTTGCACTCTCGCTTAGCTCCCCTAACGCCTTATTATAGTACTCATTAAAGTCTATTGCTTTAAATATAACCTCTTGGCGTCTGTAGGGTCCACCCTCACTAGTTCTTGTTGTTTGCGCGTTTGCGATATTGCTAGATATGATATTAACACGCACTCTTTGCGCCGATAAACCATACCCGCTGATGTCAAAACTGTTTAAAAAGTTAGCCATTTTTTACCCTTTTTATTGCAATTTCGATGAAGCGTCGATGACGCTCATGAAAATCAACTTATCTTTTTTGTTGGCTTGGATGAGCGCATTGAACATTATGGAGTTTTTACTCATCTCTGTCGTCTCCACATCAAGGTCAACACTGTTTCCATCGTTTCTTGCCATATGTCCATCTCGAAAAAAGAGCATAGGTTTGGAGTTATTTTTCTCATCACTTAGCGGTATATGCGAAGCATTTGTATTTGCAAGTGCAAGTTTTAGATTGTCCGCACCCATAATAGCATCTTTTTTAGCGCGCAAAACCTCTTCAAAACTTATGTCTCTTGGTCTATAAAAAGGGGTATCAGCATTAGCAATGTTCGATGAAATCATGTCTTGACGTGCCGCACGAAAGTCAAGCGCCTCTTTTATCAAATCATGTGTACGAGAAATTTCAACGCTCATGAAGACTCCTTTGGAACTATTGGCAAATATAAGCATTTTTAGTTCCATATTTGCTTTTTCTTGTGTGCTATAATTTGTCAAAATTGTTTGAGGATGTGCTTGATTTAAAATTAGAAGATTTGCCACATTACACATAAAAAGAGTGCAACACCAAAGTGAACTTTGATTTTTCCAAAATATGGGGTTAAAGATACATTTTTCTCTTCGGAAGTACGACTTTAGTCGTACCTATAAACGCATAAAAGCCACAGTTTCATCACCTTGACAACTATTTCATAAAATAAGTTTAAGTTTAAGGTAACATTAACCTACTCTCCTTCATAATACAAATAAGGTTACTAGTGTAACTCGTATATTTAATTCAAGGAGTTCTTTATGAAAAGAGCTGGTTTTACAATGATCGAATTGATCTTCGTTATCGTTATTTTAGGTATTTTAGCCGCTGTGGCTATTCCAAAGCTTTCTGCTACACGTGATGATGCTAAGATAGCAAAAATGTCTACTAATGCAGCAAGTGTTGTCGCTGATATTGGTGCTTATTATACAGCAAAAGGTGAGATGGGCACTAACTGGGATGACATGACAAATGTAAGCTTGGAATCTGCAGCTGGTACAGCAAGTACTGTAATTACAGCTACTGCTAATTTATATAATGGTGCTGAGGAGTGTATGACGTTTGATATTAATGGTAGTACACTGACTGTTGCAGCTGGCTCAGTTACAACTGCAGGCTCTGTTTGTAAAACAGTTCAAGACGCTCAAATTGGGTTAACTAAAGCTCATACTTTTGGTGGATCTGCTGTAGTTCAATAATATCTTTCTCCTCGTTCCCACG